>Ga0187865_1001384_pt1 | contig 28058 bp, 20 predicted proteins | sample June2016WEW_11_1_2_FD_132989 | JGI IMG/M metagenome (GOLD analysis project Ga0187865, IMG submission 132989) | Peatland microbial communities from SPRUCE experiment site at the Marcell Experimental Forest, Minnesota, USA - June2016WEW_11_100 | ecosystem: Environmental > Terrestrial > Soil >...
AAGGCGCGCGACTGAGGGCCCCGCAGACGTACTCGACAGTACGTCGAGGAGCCCGACGGAGCGCAACGCAGTAGACATGCCTGGATGTGCCGCCGCAGTAGAAAGCCCGTGAGAAATGCGGGCCAGCCTGACACCTTATTCGTATTCCCCTGTATTCCGCAAAAGCCCTGCGCCTGAGCTCACAGGAATTGCATAAAATCGCTTATTGCACCCGCCTGTTTCAGCTTACAATGTCCACAGCTTTTATGTGAGATTGCTCCAAAGTTGACATAGCAACTATCGCTTAACAGGATGACTCGTATGACCATCAATTCCCATCGTGCCCAGAACCCGTTCTTCGATCGTGTGCCGCAGGAGCGTCGCGCATTTCTCAGGTCAGCGATGCTGGCAGGCGGTGCGGCTTTGGCGAGTGCGACGCGAAGCTCGCAGGTCTTCGCCGGCGGCACAGAGGCCAAGGAAGAAAAAGCCCAGGCAGCCGTGGAGCATGCGACGCGCGGAATGCCGGCGCCTCGGATCAAGGATCTCAAGGTCATTGAGGCCGGCGGGGGCGGCGTAAACGACTCCACCATCGTGAAAGTGACCACCGACCAGGCAGGACTGTATGGGTACGGCTGCGCGACCGCCACGTTTCCCGGCGGGCGGTCCAAGCTCGTGGCCGCAGCAGTCGAGCAGTATCTGAAGCCGCTCGTCACGGGACGTACCGTGGACCGCATCGAGCAGATCTGGCAGCTGTGTTATATGAGCTCGTACTATAAGAACGATACCATCCTGAACTGTGCGATCGGCGGTGTGTGCGATGCGCTGTGGGACATCAAGGGACGCCAGGCCGGGATGCCCGTATACCAATTGGTCGGAGGCAAGTGTCGCGAGGCGGCCGACATTTATTTGCACGTCAACATGGGCGCCCAGGACCCTGGCAGACAGCTGGTTGAGAACGCTAAGCCGCTCGTCAAGCAGGGTTGCCGCAACCTGCTCGTGGCGATGTTTCAATGGGACGGGGTCGCCAACAACCTGTTCGGCCAGCCCAAGTTTGATGACGGTGCAGCTGCGTTCGATCGCGACAAGGCTACACGCAAGATCCTCGCCGCATTCGAGACCTTTAGAAAAGAAATGCCGCCCGAGATCGGGCTGGCCGTCGATGTGCACTCGCTATTGGATAGCGTCCGGGCGGTTCAGTTCTGCAAGGATGTCGAACGTTTCAGGCTGTTCTATTGCGAGGATCTGTTCGCTCCGGAGGAGTCAGGCCATTACAAGATCGTGCGGCAGCAATGCACGACTCCGCTCGCGATCGGCGAGCTGTGGAACAACCCGCATGAATGGCGGCCGCTCGTTCAGGAGCGCCAGATCGATTATATTCGCCACCATGTGTCCCACATCGGCGGCTTTACGGCCGCGCGCAAAATTGCCACATTTGCCGAGAATTTCGAGGTGAAGTTCGCCTGGCACGGCGCTCCCAATTCCCCCGTGGGCCGTATGACCAATCTCACGCTCGACTTGACTCACGGCAACTTCGGAATTCACGAGCATATCGACTACCCGCCTCTCGTGCAGGACATCTTTCAGGGTTGGGCCGAGATCAAGAACGGCTACGCTTGGATCAGCGAGCGTCCCGGCTGGGGCATCGAGGTCGACGAGGCGCTCGCCGCCAAGCATCCCATCACCGACGAGCATCCCAACGAGTTCCGGTCGATAGATGGAACCGTGATCCAAGGGGCCGGCTGACAACGCAGCGGCACGGCCTGCTCACCGAGATCTGAACTTAACCTCGATTCCGAAATTGGAATATGGATGCAAGGTGCCGCACCTTCGGCGCTTATTTTTATGCTAACGATATTCCCCGGCCTTACGGCCGGGGCTACTCTCTGTCGGCGCTTTGCGCCTGGTGATGTAATTTGCAACGTATGGGGCGGTGTCAGGATCCATGGTTCATCCGACGTGGAGCCTCGAAGAGACGACAGAAAATAGCCCCGGCCGTAAGGCCGGGGTAAGGATTGATCCATGAATCGAGCGCCGAAGGTGCGGCACAAAATCCAACTTCGGCGAAATTGGATTTTCCAGGGTTAATTGATTGAATATGAAGAATAAGAACCTATTTCAAATATTCCCAATTTCGGAATTGGGGCTTAAGATTCCGCGCGCAGCGCAGCGTTGACAATCGTGATTGCGTAGGTTTTCCAGACAGGCCGGGATTTCTCGGATAGCGTCAGGCGGATGGATCGCGGATAATATTTGCCGTCCAAAAACGTGCTAAACTTCCGCCTCCCGCATGTACAGAGGCGTGCGGTCTATTGTCTCGGTGCGCCGCAACAGCATTCGGACTTTCCTCATACTGGCTCTAATTATTTCGTTGTTTTTGCGGCTCTCCTTCAATAGATACCAGACGATATGGGGTCGGGCAAAAAAGCGGAAAAATGCTTTCCTCTGCAGTTCGATCAACCGTTTGCCGGAGACATGCTTGCGTGGGAACGACACCTGGTCGTGGGTAAAGGTGTCCCAATTGATCTGGTCCAGGCTTAATGCGCCCGAACGTATCGCGTCATTGAAAATCGCCGTTCCGGGAACCGGGATCACCACATTGAAGTTGGCACGCTTTAACGGGAGCTCATTGGCCAGTCGGATGGTTTCCCAGATTTCCTGTTCCGTTTCGTCCGGAAAACCAATCATGAAAAAGCCGGTGATTTTTATCCCGCTGCAACCGGCAATCATTTTTGCCTGTTCACGGATTTTCTTTACGGTGATTTTTTTCCCAATGACCTTTTGAACGCGTTCGCTGCCGGACTCGATTCCGACCGCAACGCTCTCGCAGCCCGCTTTTTCCATGAGTTGAAGCAGTTCGGGATCCACTGCGTCCAGCCGCACCCCCACGGGGCAATCCCACCGCAGGTTGAGCCCGGATCCAATCAAAGCTTCACAGAAGCGGATTACGTAGGGGCGATCGAGAGTAAATTCATCATCCCCGATGCTGAAGCGGCCGACACCGTAATTTTTCTTCAGAGAACGCAGTTCTTCAAGCACGTGCTCTACGCTCCGGTGGCGCAGCTTCCTGCCGGATAGACCCGGTGTATTACAGTAAATGCAGGGGTAGGGGCACCCTCTCGTAGTGACAACCGGATAAAATCGATCCCAGATGAATCCCGGATAGGTTTCCGGCTTGATTAAATCCCATGCGGGAATGCCATAGCTGTCAAGATCGGTGCTGAGGCAGACCGGGTTCAATACCGCTGCTCCTGTTCCGTTGCGCCATACGAGTCCGCCGATGGTTTTCAGCTCCGCCTCGGGTATTTGCCTTCCATATTTTTCGAAAGCCGACAGCAGGACGGGCAAACCTTCCTCCGCTTCAGACCTCCAGGCAAAGTCAAGATTGGGCATCGATGACATCACATATTCCGGCAAGGCCGAGGAGTGAGGCCCGCCGACCAGGGTCAGCGCTTCGGGCAGTATTCGGCGTGTCAACTGCAGATGCTTAATCACGTAATTGTGATCTCGACTGAAGCAGCGGAAACCGACTACATCGAAGTGATTGGATTCGAGATAAGCCCGGAAGCCCCTAAAAGTCATTTTTTCTTTCGGGCAGTCGAGCACCGTAACATCGTAACCCTTGGTTTTCAGGGCCGTCCCCAGATAAAGGACGCCTGGATCCGGGGATATCTGGATGTTGTCCCCTTCGCGAACGGGCAGAGCCAACAATACCTTTAATGCCATGGGGGCAAGCTACCTGAAATCTCATCATGTGTCAACGAGACTTCCGGCAATGAGTGAACACGGCAGGACAACTAAAACCACACAATAGCTATCAGCTATCAGCCGTCAGCTTTCAGCTAATTCGTTTTTTGCTGACGGCTGATGGCTGACAGCTGACGGCTGTCTCGTGGTTTTAAGTTCGGAGCACGGAGTGAATGGCGTTGTACATCCGACGATAGGCTTGATATTGGATCGCCATCCGGTCCACCTGCTCAGGCTGCGGCTTCACCACTTGAGCAATGCGGATCACCTCGTCGCAGGCAGAGTCAACGGACGTCCACCTTCCGGCGCCGACACCCGCAAGAATCGCCGCTCCGTAAGCGGCGCCTTCTTCTGCTTCGAGGATTTCAACCTCGCGCCCATACACATCCGCCTGGATTTGGCGCCATAACCGTGACCTCGCTCCGCCGCCCCCCAACCGGATCCGGTTTACCGGCACGCTCATGTCAGCAAAGAGCGTGAACGAGTCTCTCAAGCTAAAAGCCACTCCTTCCAGGATTGAGCGGACCACATGCCCCCGCGTATGAGAAGCGGTCAAACCGATCAAGGCGCCGCGCGCGTTCGGGTCGAGGTGTGGAGTTCGTTCTCCCATGAGGTAGGGCGCCCAAAGGAGTCCGTCGGAGCCAGGAGGCGCTTCAGACGCCTCCGCAGTCAACCGTTCGTAGGGATCCCGGCCATCTTCTGCTCCTGCGCCGAAACGGTCGCGAAACCATCTCAACGAAAGTCCTGCGGCCTGGGTCACACCCATCACGTGCCAGCGTCCCGGCACTGCGTGACAAAACGTGTGCAAGCGCCCCTTTGAATCCAGCGCCGGCCTGTCTGTGGCGGCAAATACAACGCCGGAAGTCCCGATGGTTGCACTGACGGCGCCGGGCGCGACGATCCCCATCCCGGTTGCGCCGGCAGCCTGATCCCCGGCGCCGACCACAACCGGAGTTCCGACTTTCAATCCCGTAGCGGACGCGCCGGCAGCGGTCACTTTCCCGCAAATTTCCTGGGACTCGTACAATCGGGGGAGTATCGACTCCTCGATTTCCGCGTACTGAATCATTTCGGAGGACCAACGTCGCTTTGCGACATCCAGGAGAAGAGTTCCGGAAGCATCCGCCATATCGATCGCCCGCTCTCCGGTCATCCGGAACCGGACATAATCCTTGGGAAGCATGACTGAACGAACGCGGCGCCAGTTTTCCGGCTCGTTTTGGCGCACCCACATGAACTTGGTCAAAGTAAAATTCGGAAGCGCCGGGTTGCAGGTAAGCTGAATCAACCGGTCCGCGCCTACTCGACGGGTCAGTTCCAGGCACTGCTCCTCCGTACGGACATCGCACCAGATGAGCGCAGGACGCACCACAAAATCGCGCGAATCCAGCATTACAGCGCCGTGCATCTGTCCGGAGAATCCCACACACGAAATCCGGCTGCCGTCCAGATGGGCGCGATCCAGTGCACTGCGCACCGCGAGGCCACAGGCCCGCCACCAGTCCTCCGGATTCTGTTCCGCCCAGCCGATCTGTGGAGAAGCGAAATGCTCATGCTCTTCGGTAGCGGAGGAAACCACATGTCCCTTCTCGTCTACAATCAGCGCGCGCGTCCCGCCTGTGCCCACATCGATACCAAGCAAGTACATGAGTGATTCCTCAAACCGTTTACGGGTTCACGGGTTAACGCGTGAACGCGTGAACGTGTAAACGGGATTTTGGTTTTCTATATATATGATTTTCGTGTACGTTAACGGGGTGCTATAGTACCACGCATTTACCGATTTTCAAGCGGGCTGCCGACACGGAGGAGATTGCATGAAGCAATTTTCCGGAGTCCACATCAGTGTATCAAAAATCCTATTATCGTCGCTGTTGTTCTGCTTCATCGGAATCTCTGCCCTTCCGCAGGAACAACTTCCCTATCGCAATCCCGGGCTTCCGCTCGAACAGCGGGTTACAGACCTGCTCTCCCGCATGACGCTCGAGGAGAAGGTGGCCCAGCTGACAAGCACCATGGAAAGAATGGGAAGCGGTTCCGATGCATCCCTGGTGGATCCGAAGGGATCATTCCTGCCGGAACGCGCCGCCGTGCTGCTCAAGAACGGCATCGGACAGATCTCGCGGCCCAGCGGAATGCGAGGTCCGCGCGCGATGGCCGAGTTTACCAATAGCATTCAAAAATGGGCCCGGAACAACACGCGGCTTGGAATTCCGGTATTGTTTCATGAAGAATGCCTGCACGGACATGCCGCGCAGAAAGGCACGTCCTTCCCGCAGGCGATTGCCCTGGCATCTACCTGGGATCCCGACCTGGTCGAAAAGGTTTTTTCCGCGACCGCAAGCGAAGTGCGGGCACGCGGAGCCCAGCAGTGCCTGACGCCGGTGTTGGACCTGGCCCGTGATCCCCGATGGGGCCGCACCGAGGAGACTTATGGAGAGGATCCTTATCTCGGGTCACGCATCGGAGTGGCGGCGGTGAAGGGATTCCAGGGGATCGGACCGCTTGTTGACAAGTCCCACGTGATCGCCACGGCGAAGCATTTTGCCGTTCATGGACAACCGGAAGGAGGCGCGAATACGGCGCCGGGCAATTATTCCGAGCGCGTAATACGTGAATATTTCCTTAAACCTTTCGAAGCGGCCGTTCGAGAGGGCAAGATCCAAGGGGTAATGGCTTCTTATAACGAAATCGATGGTATCCCATCGCATGGAAACAAATTTCTTTTGGACAATATTCTGCGCCAGGAGTGGGGATTCAACGGCATCGTCGTATCGGATTATTTCGGAATAAGACAGCTGCAGTCAAAGCATCATGTTGTGGCCACAGGAGAAGAAGCAGCCAAGCTGGCGCTGGAATCCGGTGTGGATATCGAACTTCCTTACATCGAAGTCAATAATCATCTGGTCGATCTGGTCAATCAGGGCAAACTTTCGGAAGCTTTTGTGGACCGCGCTGCGGCCAGAATATTGCGCTCAAAATTTATCACCGGCCTTTTTGACGATCCTTTCGCGGATCCTGATTATGCCGAGAAAATCACAAACAGCAGCGATCATCAGCAGCTCGCACTGGATGCTGGGCGAAAGGCCATCATTCTCCTCAAGAACGACGGCCATCTGTTGCCACTCAAAAAGGGGAATTACAGGCGCATTGCGGTGATCGGGCCGAATGCCGCCGAGGTGCACCTCGGCGGGTATAGCGGCTGGCCGGGACGAGGAGTCAGTATTCTGCAGGGGATTAAAGACAAAGTGGGGCGAGATGCGGAGGTTTTATATTCCCTCGGGTGCAGAATTACGGAGACGCGCGGAGGCAATGAAACGATGCCGACCTTTGAGGACAAGCTCGTGTTCGGGGACCCGACCCTCAATGCCAAACGCATCCAGGAAGCGGTGACGGTCGCGCAAAAGGCCGACCTTACAATCCTTGCATTGGGCGGGAATGAGCAGACGGCCCGAGAAGCATGGGAAGGACATCTTGGGGACCGGGACAGTCTCGATCTGCTCGGAGACCAGGATGACCTCGTCAAAGCTATGGTCGCGCTGGGCAAACCGGTCGTTGTGTTCCTGATTCATGGCCGCCCGAACTCAATCAACTTTATTGCAGAAAAGGTTCCTGCAATTCTCGAGGGCTGGTATCTGGGACAGGAAACCGGGACTGCGGTCGCGGATGTGCTGTTCGGGGATGTCAATCCCGGAGGGAAGCTGCCGATTACGGCGCCCCGCTCCGTAGGCCAACTGCCCGATTATTATTACCAGAAACCATCCGCAAGGCTTCAGTATGTGGATTCCACTGCCCTGCCGTTGTTTCCATTCGGCTGGGGACTGAGTTATACAACCTTCAAATATGGAAATATCTCGTTGTTGCCCGATTCGATCGGACCGGAAGGCAAGACCAAAGTCACCGTCGATGTGACCAATACCGGCTCCGTACGCGGTGACGAAGTCGTACAGCTTTACATCCGCGACGAGGTCAGTTCGGTCACCCGGCCCGTCAAAGAGCTGAGAGGCTTCCGACGCATTACTCTCGATCCCGGGAAAACAGAAAAAGTGGAATTCACCCTGGGACCCGACGAGCTTTCATTTCTCAATCGCGCTATGAAGCGGGTCGTGGAACCGGGTTCGTTCAAAATCATGGTCGGCGGCAATTCGGTCGACTTCATCGAGGCGACTCTGAACGTGAAATGAAACCGCGCCGGGAGCGCCGGTGTCCCGCCGGCTCTTTTGCAGAGTTGCGAGACCGTAAAAGAGCCGGCGGGACACCGGCGCTCCCGGCTCTCAACTAAAGGAGCTGATTCAAATGCGACGGATCGCGACCTGTACATTTCTCGCAATCATACTGGCAGTTCTTTCTTTCGCAGGCGAAGAGTACAACCGTGGTGTCGGCGTCTATCCTGGAAATCCGGACGAAAATTTTGCACCGATGTTGGTTTCCGACGTGACAACTTATCGGAACCTGGCCTTGCTCCGGCCTGCCTACCACTCCAGCAGCTATGACTACAATTTGACGGCGCAGTTGGTGACGGATGGGATTAAAGAGACGAATCTGCCACGCTGGCTGGTCACGACTCTGAGTACAACCGGAATCGCCAAAAAGAATGAACGAGAATTTCTGGTCGATCACAACAGCTTCAGCGCCGTGAACCTGGGTGGGCCCGAGGGTTGGGTGCAGTTCGAAATGGCCGGAGGGGATGCGCCGCTGCAGATCGACCGGATTGAGGTGCAAGCGCGCATTCGGGCTGCATCGGCGCCCGAGACGTATTTTTCTCCGAACCCGGAGCAGAAGCCGGCGCCAACCAGTCCGGGCGACTGGAATTGCGTCGTCCTGGGCTCTGATGACGGCCAGACGTGGAAAGAGCTTGGACAGGCAACGGGCCAGATACCTCCTGCCCCGGCGCCTGCAATGTTCGGCCCTACCGCTGCCCTCATGAAAATTACAGTTCCGTTCTCCAGTCTTTCCCGCAGCCGTGTTTATCGCATCACGCTGAAATCCACGTTCCCGGGAATCTGGTATGTGAGCGATGTGGATTTCTTTTATGGCAACCAGGCGGTAGAACCCGGTGGCCCTTACAACTTCACCAGCGCCTGGATGTCGGAAGGCAAAGGCGAGGAGTGGGTCTACGTCGACTTGGGCGCGCAGTGCACATTCGATCGCATTGCACTCTACTGGATCCGGCGTCCTGCAGAGGGGGTTATCCAGGCATCGGATGATGCCGCAAACTGGAAGGACATTGTTCCGATCCCGGCAATTGCGAGCGCCACGGACGACCTGAAACTCGGGAGCCCGGCAAAGGGAAGATACGTGCGGGTTCTGATGATGCGGCCGGCTTCGCCCGAAGGTTACATTCTCAGCGAGATGGAAGTTTATGGCCGAGGAGGGCCGGTTGCAAAACCATCTGCCAAGCCGGCGCTCGCTGCTCGTAAAGATGGTGGGTTCGATCTTGGCAACAGTACCTGGCGTTTACAGCGCGATTCCCTTGTGAATGCAGATGGAACCGCCCTCTCTAAACCTGGATTCCAGGACTCCGGTTGGATCCTGGCGACCGTGCCGGCGACCGTTCTCTCCAGTTACCTGAATATCGGCGCGCTTCCCGACCCGAACTACGGCGACAATCAGCTGATGATCTCCGATTCTTTCTTCTATGCAGATTTCTGGTATCGCACTGAGTTTACGGCCCCTCAATCTTTTGCCGGCCGCAGAGTGTGGCTCAACATTGACGGGATCAATTGGAAGGCGGATGTCTTTCTGAACGGCGACAAGCTCGGACGAATTGAAGGCGGATTCATGCGCGGTCTCTTTGACGTGACCGGCCGGATTCGGCCAAAAGAAAAGAATGCGCTCGCAATCCGGATCGAAAAGAACGCAACCCCGGGAAGCATGAAGCAGAAGACTCTCGAAACCGCCGGGCTCAATGGAGGCTCGCTGGGTGCAGACAATCCGACCTACCATGCTTCGATCGGATGGGATTGGATTCCCACTGTTCGCGGACGAAATATCGGGATTTGGAGTCACGTTTACCTGAATGCAGCCGGACCGGTGACGATCGAAAACCCGTTTGTCAAAACGACTCTGCCGTTGCCCGACACATCACAGGCCGATGTGAGAGTTGAAGCAGAGCTGAGGAATTCCGAATCGAAACCGGTAAGCGGATTTTTGCGCGGGCGCTTCGGAGACGTTCGCTTGGAGCAGCCGGTAACAGTCGATGCGTCCTCAACCAAAACCGTCGTGCTTGATCCATCGACCACGCCGGCGCTACGATTGAAAAATCCGAAGCTCTGGTGGCCGAACGGATATGGGGATCAGAATCTCTACTCCGTTGAACTCAGATTTGAGGCGGGCGGGAAGGTCTCGGACACAAAATCGTTCCAGACCGGCGTGCGGCAGTTTACTTACAGCGAAGACGGAGGCACGCTGAAGATTTGGATCAACGGAAGGCGTTTCGTAGGACGAGGCGGAAACTGGGGATTTCCGGAAACCAACCTGCGCTATCGTGCGCGCGAGTACAACACCGCCCTCGCCTATCACAAGGATATGAACTTCACCATGATCCGCAACTGGGTCGGCCAGACAGGAGATGAAGAATTTTACGAGGCCTGCGACAAATACGGCATGGTGATCTGGCAGGATTTCTGGCTGGCGAATCCCGTGGACGGTCCCGACCCATCCGATAACGACCTGTTTCTGCGCAACGCGAAGGATTTTGTGCTTCGCATCCGGAATCATCCATCGGTTGGATTGTACTGCGGACGCAACGAAGGGAATCCGCCAAAGCCTATCGACGACGGACTCCGCCGGATATTGGCGGAACTGCATCCCGGACTCCATTACATTTCCAATTCCGCCTGGGGAGTGGTCAGCGGAGGCGGTCCGTATTCGGTTCAGACCCCCAAGTATTACTTCAGGAACCGGGCAACTCCCAAGCTGCACAGTGAACTTGGGATGCCGAACATCGTCACAATCGACAGCCTGCGCCAGATGATGCCGGAATCGGCGCTCTGGCCGAGGGGGCTCGACTGGGGATTGCACGATTTCAATCTGACCAGCAACGTGCACATCTCGGAACTCGTCTCCATGCTCGACAAGAGCTACGGCGGGGCGGACGACGCCGAGGATTGGGTCGCGCTGGCGCAATTCATCAACTATGACGGCTATCGCGCAATTTTCGAGGCCCAGAGCAAAAATCGTATGGGAATCCTGCTCTGGATGAGCCACCCGTGCTGGCCGTCCTTCGTCTGGCAGACCTATGACTATTATTTCGATCCGACTGCCGGATACTTCGGCAGCAAGAAGGGATCCGAGCCGCTGCACATTCAGTGGAATCCAGTGACCGATAATATCGAAGTAGTCAATTACAATGCCGGGCATGCGCCGGGACTGACTGCAAAAGCAGAAATTCTGAATATCGACGGCGCCGTGAAATGGGAAAAATCGGCTTTAGTGGACAGTACTGAAGACAGCGCCGCCGCTCCCATTGCGATTGAATATCCCGCAGGCCTCAGTCCGGTTCATTTCATCAGGCTGAAGCTGACGCGGGGCAACGAGGTCGTTTCAGAAAACTTCTACTGGCGCGGCGCCGAGGAGAACAATTATCAAGCCCTCCGATCGTTGCCAAAAGTAAAATTGGATGCGGCGACCCAGGTCGAACGACATGGCGAGAAGTGGATTCTGAAAACGGATTTGAAGAACACAACGACTCAACCCGCGCTCATGGTGCGGCTGAAAGCCGTTCGTGAGAAAAGCGGCGACAGGATTCTGCCGGCGCTTTATAGTGATAATTTCGTATCGTTGATGCCCGGCGAGCAGCGAACCGTCACGATTCAGATCGAGAACGCCGACACTCGCGGCGAAAGCCCGCGCATCGTTGTAGAAGGATTTAACATCAGTAAATAGATCCTTGGAGTCTTTGAGCCTTCGAGTCTTCGAGTTAATTGGAGGGTCATGAACCATCAACTGAGTCTTCACGAGGACCGGCTGTTCCCCTCCGATCCGGCGCAGCGCGCCATCGCCCGGCGCCTGTATGCGGAAGTTCGGATGCTGCCGATCATCAGTCCGCACGGGCATACCGATCCGCAATGGTTTGCCGACAACAAACCGTTTCCCGATCCGGCGAAGCTGTTGATAATTCCTGACCACTATATCTACCGCATGCTCTACAGCCAGGGCATACAGCTCGAATTGCTGGGCATCCCGCGGTCGGATGGCGGTCCTGTCGAGCAGGATTCAAGAAAAATATGGCGGCTGTTTGCACAAAACTGGTTTCTCTTTCGAGGCACGCCGACACAGATCTGGTTTGACCATGTTCTGCATGACCTCTTCGAGATCAGGGACCGGTTAACCGCTGAAACCGCAGATCGCATTTACGACCGTATCGCAGAGTGTCTCTCAAAACCCGAGTTTTTGCCGCGCGCCCTGTACGAACGGTTCAATATCCAAGTATTGTCAACAACGGAGTCGCCTCTTGATCCTTTGTTGCATCATCAGAAACTGCGGGATTCGGGATGGAGGGGGCGTGTCATCCCGACCTGCCGCCCGGACCCTGTGGTCGACCCGGAGTTCGCAGGCTTTGCTAAAAATCTGATGCGGCTCGGCGAAATAACCGGAGAAAATACAGCGAGGTGGAGCGGATACCTGAATGCACTGTTGAATCGCCGACGCTTTTTTGCTTTGCTCGGCGCGACTGCAACAGATCACGGCCATCCCTCGGCGCTGACCTGCGATCTCACGCCCACTCAATGCCAAGCTCTATTATCCAAAGCGCTGGCCGGAAACATCGAGCCTTTCGAGGCACAACAATTCCGCGGCCAGATGTTGACGGAGATGGCGCGGATGAGCATCGAGGACGGGTTGGTCATGCAAATCCATCCCGGATCTTATCGGAATCATAATCCCTCAATCTTCCGGGCTTTTGGACTCGATAAGGGCGCCGACATTCCCGTCCGGACAGATTACGTTCATGATTTGAAACCTCTGCTCGATCGTTTCGGAAACGAGAAGCGGTTGTCCATCATCCTTTTCACGCTGGATGAATCGACGTACTCGCGCGAACTGGCGCCGCTGGCCGGTCATTATCCCGCGCTGAAATTGGGCCCGCCGTGGTGGTTTTACGACAGCCCCGAGGGCATGCGGTTCTATCGCGAACGTATCACGGAAACAGCCGGTTTCTATAACACGATAGGTTTTAATGACGACACACGCGCGTTCCCGTCAATACCGGCGCGCCACGATGTCGCTAGACGTGTGGACTGCGCGTTTCTTGCGCGTCTGGTTGCGGAACACCGTCTGGATGAGGATGAAGCGCGGGAGGTTGTCATCGATCTCGCGTACCGTTTGGCAAAAAAAGCCTACAGGTTGTGACTCCTGATTCCTGATTCGGAATCGGGAGTTCAATCAGGAATCAGGGATCAGAAATCTTCAATAGATTGGCTGCTATGGAAAAGATGCGGATAAAAATTTTGCCGATATTCCTGGCCTTCTTCCTGATGGGCCTCGCCGACGCAATGGGCCCCATGTCGGACGGCGTAAAAAAACAGTACGAACTCAGCAACGTGGTCGCGACTTTGCTGCCGTTTTTTGTTTTCATCGCCTTCGCGGTGTTCAGCATTCCAGGCGGGCTCATGGCTGCCCGAATTGGCAAGAAGAAACTGCTTCTGCTCGGGCTGGGCTTCAATTCGGTTGCGCTTCTGATCCCGTCTGTTCAAATGCCCAGCTTCGCGCTTCTGCTTGGTTGCATTTTTCTTCTCGGGATCGGCACCACGTTTCTCCAGGTTGCCGGAAACCCCATTATGCGCGACGTGAGTCCTGAAGGCGCTTACAGCCGGAATCTCAGCCTTGCTCAGGGAATCAAGGGGATCGGCAGCACTCTTTCAACTTACCTGATCGGCGCCATCGCAACTCTTGCTGTTTTTCAAAGCATGCAATGGCGAGGTGCTTTCCCCCTGTTTTTTGTGCTCATGGCTCTGGCTTTTCTTTCGGTCACGGGCTTAAAGGTGGAGGAAACCAAGGCGGAGAAGCCGCCCAGCTTCGGTTCCAGCCTTCGCCTGCTGAAAGAGCCGATCTTTCTCTTTGCCGTATTTGGAATTTTTCTTTATGTCGGGGCCGAGTCCTGTATGGGACGTTTCCTCAATCCCACGCTCCAGGCTCTGGGCATGAACGCCCAGGCAGCTAACAAATGGGGTCCGACTCTTTTCTTTTTGCTGCTCACCATCGGGCGGCTTTTGGGCGGTGTCGCGCTCACGACAATGAGTCCTCGGAATTGTTTTACACTCTCGGCGATTCTGGGTCTTCTGGGCGCCTGCGGGCTCCTGTCCGGATCTTATAACCTGGCAATTCCCAGTGCCATTGTAGCGGGTTTAGGTTTCGCCAACATCTGGCCGATGCTGTTTTCCATTACGGTTGAAAGGAAGCCGGAATGCGCGAATGAACTCAGCGGTCTCATGTGCATGGCCATTTCCGGCGGTGCGCTTCTGCCTCTGCTGATGGGCTGGCTCCTGGATCTGGGATGGAAGGAAAGGGCGTTCATCGTTCCCGTCGTCTGCTTCGCTTACCTGCTGCTGCTGGCTTTGCAACGAGGACGGAAACAACCGATTCCCAAGCAAAAAGCGGAGGCGCTAAGAGCAGCATGATGAGTATTTATACATGGCAACAAAAATCCTCGACAAGCAAAGATGCACAGAACCGAGGTTCCTAGGCCCGAAGGGCCGGCAGTGGCTAGGCCCGGCCGTCAGGCCGGGATAGGATTGCGGAGAGATCGAGCGCCGAAGGCGCGGCACGACTTGCGCTTCAAGTGCCGCACCTTCGGTGCTCAACTGAGGGGATCATCCCTACCCCGGCCTCACGGCCGGGGCTATTCACTGCCGGCCCTTCGGGCCTCTATTTCAAAACATTCATTTATAACGCTGTGTAACCGCGGTTAATGTCGGAAGCAGGACTTATGGATACCAGAAACGACAGAAGAATTGTTCTGACCCTCGATGGCGGTGGCACCAACTTCCGCTTCTCTGCGATCTGCGGGAACGAACCGGTTACAGAAACTGTGACAATTCCATCCAACGGAGATGATCTGGAGAAATGCCTGGCCAACATCGTCGAGGGGTTCACCCGAATCAAGAAGGCCTGCCCTGTGATGCCGGTTGCAATCAGCTTTGCTTTTCCCGGGCCCGCGGATTATCCCAAAGGCATAATCGGCGATCTCGGCAACCTGCCGGGATTCAGGGGAGGGGTCGCGCTCGGCCCCATGCTCGAAGACCTGTTTGGCGTTCCGGCGTTCATCAATAATGACGGTGATCTGTTCGCCTATGGTGAAGCGATCTCGGGCTTTCTCCCATACGTTAACGGTCTTCTGGCAAAGGCAGGCAGTCCCAAGCGATTTAAAAACCTTTTGGGCTTAACGCTGGGAACCGGATTCGGCGGCGGCATTGTCGTGGATGGGTCATTGCTCTCAGGAGACAACTCGATTTCCGGCGAGGTCTGGCTGCTCCGCAATAAGCAGTTTCCGTCCATGAACGCCGAGGAAGGCGCAAGCATCCGCGCCGTGCGCCGGGTTTATGCGGAAAGGGCCGGAATAGAGTTCGAGAAAGCGCCGGAACCCAGAGATATCTGTGATATCGGTTTAGGAAGACGCGCCGGAAATCGAGTCGCGGCGATCGAAGCGTTCCGGCAACTTGGCGAAGTGGTCGGTGACGCGATGGCAAATGCACTCACTCTCATGGACGGGCTGGCCGTGATCGGCGGCGGAATCTCCGCCGCATGGCCGCTTTTCCTTCCGACTGTCGTATCGGAACTCAATAGCTTCTATACAGCCCCCGATGGGAGACAGTTTCGACGGCTTACATCCGTGGCTTTCAATCTCGAGGACCAGGCTCAGACGGAAAAATTCCTATCAGGGGAGACTCGGCAGGTTGAAGTCCCCGGCGGCCGGAGGAAGATCGCACACGACCCGCTGCAACGCACAGGCGTTGGCATATCGCGGCTTGGCACTACGCAAGCGGTTGCGATCGGAGCGTATGCGTATGCGCTGAACAAACTAGACGAAGCTTAGAGTCATCGAGCCTTCGAGTCTTCGAGTTTAAAACTCAAAGACTCGAAGGCACAAAGCCTCAAAGAGCAGCATTCCGAGGAGGAATTAACAAGGAGGAATTAACATGGTGGAGAAACCAGCTAACTGGAATTCAATGAACCCCGATGAGAAGCGAAAATTCAGGCTGGACGCCTGGGTTCGCGGAGACGGCATCCTGTTCGATAGTCCCGCAGCTCAGGCAGCGTATCAGGAACGAGCCAGAAGATTTAGGGATGCTCTGGAGCTGAGAGTGCCGGACAGAGTTCCGGTCGCCGGACTCGGCGGCGCGTTTGTCTACCGGCGCGCCGGGATCCCGCAGAAAGCCACAATGTACGACCGGTGGGAAGATGCTTCGAAAGCGGTGATCAAATTTCAGACCGATTTTCAACCCGACAGTGCCACGGCTATTTTTATGATGTCCGGAGCCTCGATGGAACTCCTGGGACAAACCAACATGAAATGGGCGGGTGGCGGCCTTCCCGACGATGTCCAGTATCAGTATGTCGAACAGGAATACATGAAGGCCGAAGAATATCCCATGTTCCTCAAGGATCCCTCGGACTTTGTTCTGCGCCGCTACCTGCCACGCATGTACACTTCGTTGAAAGGGCTGCAAAAGCTGCCCTGGTTTGGCAGCGACGGCGTGCAGATCGGAGGCAGGGTCATTCATGCCTTCATGAACCCGGAAGTTCAGGAAGCGTTGGGCGTCCTGAAGAAGGCCGCCGAAATGTCCGTCACGCCCACGCGAATCACGATGGAGACGGCAAGACGCATCACAGCGATGGGATTTCCCAGTTTGTTTATGGGTTTCGGATCCGCCCCGTTCGACGTATTGGGAGATATGATGCGCGGAACCCGGGGCATTTTGATGGATTTGTATCGCTGCCCCGAAAACGTGATCAATGCCTCCGAAAAAATTCTGGAGCTATCGCCGGTGCCGGAAATTCCGCTCGGAGGTCCGCCGCTGATAATGATCCCCCTCCACAAAGGGGATGACAGTCACATATCCCTGAAGCATTTCGAGAAATTTTATTGGCCGACCTTCAAGCAGCTCATGATGAATATGATCAATGAAGGCTTGATCCCGGCGCCGTTCGCGGAGGGGATCTATACCCAGCGCCTGCAGTATCTCACCGAGATGCCGGAACGTTCGGTGCTGTGGTTCTTCGATAAGACCGACATGCACAAGGCAAAGGACATTCTTGGCGGCCACAGTCCGATTATGGGCAATGTGCCGATTACCATGATCGCAACGGGCACGCCCGAACAGGTAAAATCCTGCTGCAAGGATCTGATCGATTACTGCGGGAAAGGAGGTGGATATATCCTCTGCTCGGGAACTCAGCTCGACGATGCAAAAGAGGATACCGTTAAAGCAATGATCGATTTCACCAAACAGTACGGAGTCCGCAAATAGAGCTTTGACCGGGAGCGCCGGCGTCTCGCCGGCTCTTTTTTCAGCTATCCGAAGCGTGCAGTGTTGGAAACGCTGCAACAAAGCCGGCGGGACGCCGGCGCTCCCGGCGGGAGAAGTGGATGTCACTGGCAGACCTTGAAAAGAGAATTCAGGCGATTGAGGACCTCGAGGAGATCAAAAAGCTGCATCAAAACTACATCAATTTCATGGACAATCTCCGGTATGAGCAGGTGCTCGACCTCTTCACGGAAGACGCGACCGTGGAGGTCCGGCAGTCGGGAGTGAAAAGAGGCCGCAAAGAGCTGTCGGAGATCTATCACAACTTAGCCAAGACAAGGGGCAGCATCCGTTATGACGCGCACTTGGCCGTGGAGCCGGACATCAAGGTCAACGGCGATACGGCCCAGGGAACATGGCTGGTCTACATGTTGTTCTCCACACCATCGATCCAATGGGTCCAGGGCAGGAATGAATGCGAGTATAGAAAAGAGCAGGGGAAATGGAAAATCAGCAGACTGAAATTCACCAGGACTCTGGCGTCTGATCCTGCTTTATACCCTTAGGTGCGACAGGCTCGTCGCATAATCTTCGAGTCTTCGAGTCTTTGAGTTAAAATCAAACTCAAGGGCGCAATTATGGACATCCGGAAAACACGCACTCTGATTTTGAATCGCGGAACTTCCGAAGAAAAACGCAGGGAACTGCTCGACTATTTTCATGCAACCTTTGAAATCGATGAGGCCCTGTTCAAGTCCTTCACTTCCGATGACGCATTCTATATTCGAGCGGAAAAGCTGCGTCATCCTCTGATTTTTTATCTCGGGCATACCGCCGTTTTCTACATCAACAAGCTGATTGCGGCCAAGCTGCTGGGCGAGCGAATCAATCCGAAGTACGAATCGCTTTTTGCCATCGGTGTCGACGAAATGTCCTGGGACGATCTGAACGACTCTCACTATGACTGGCCCCGCGTCGAACAGGTGATGGCGTACCGTCGAAAAGTGCGCGAGACGGTGGACCGGGTCATTAAAACAATCTCTCTCGCAATGCCCATCACTTGGAACTCTCCAGCCTGGGCCCTGATGATGGGAATCGAGCATGCCCGGATCCACCTTGAGACCTCCTCCGTGATCATCCGTCAACTGCCGTTGGAATATGTTTCTCCGCATCCATTGTGGGCTCGATGCACGACCAGCGGAACGCCCCCGGAAAATGTCTTCGTTCCGATCCCAGCCGGAACTGTCTCGCTCGGCAAGACCAAGGGGCACCCGCTGTACGGTTGGGATAACGAATATGGTTCACTGACCGCCACTGTCGACGAGTTTCGGGCCGGGAAATACCTGGTCTCGAATAAGGAATTTTGGGGATTCATAGAGGCGGGGGGATACGAACAGAAAGATTGGTGGACGGAGGAAGGCTGGAACTGGAAAACTTATCGAAACCAGACGCATCCGCTCTTCTGGGTTCCAGATGGGAATTCATACCGCTTCCGGACCATGCTAGAACTCATCGACATGCCTTGGGATTGGCCTGTGGAGGTGAACTATCTCGAGGCCAAAGCCTTCTGCAACTGGAAAAGCGCTTACGGAAAGCCGGTGAGGCTGCCGACCGAGGAAGAATGGTATCGGATCCGGGACATCTCCAATATTCCGGACCAGCCATACTGGGACGCCGCTCCCGGAAATATCAATCTCGATCATTATGCATCTTCCTGCCCCGTGACCGAGTTCCGGTTCGGCGATCTGTACGATGTGGTCGGAAATGTATGGCAGTGGACAGAGACCCCGATTTATGGTTTCAGCGGATTCGAGGTTCATCCCTATTACGATGATTTTTCAACCCCCACATTCGATGAGAAGCACAACCTCATAAAAGGGGGATCCTGGATCTCGACCGGAAACGAAGCGACACGGGATTCGCGCTATGCTTTCCGACGTCATTTCTTCCAGCATGCCGGATTCCGTTACGTGGAAACGGAAAAGAGCGTACCCCGGTACGGCAACGTCTACGAAACCGATACGCTGGTATCGCAATACAGCGAGTTTCATTACGGCCGCGAATATTTCGGCGTTGAAAATTTTCCCCGACGGTGCGCCCGAATTGCGATCCAGCAGATGCAAGGAAGGCGCACAGAATGCGCTCTCGATATCGGCTGCGCCGTAGGCCGGAGTTCCTTCGAACTGGCGCGCGGATTTTCCCGCGTCACCGGGTTGGATTATTCCGCGCGTTTCATCCGGATCGCGGTTGACCTTAAGGAAAAAGGGGTTATCCGTTATGTGCTCCCCGAAGAGGGGGAGATCGTTTCTTACCATGAAAAAAATTTCGGGCAATTTGGGTTCGAGTTGATCAGGAATAAGGTTGATTTCTACCAGGCGGACGCCTGCAACCTGAAGCCGCTCTACACAGGCTACGATCTGGTGCTTGCCTGCAATCTAATTGACCGGCTGTACGAACCGGCGAAGTTCCTGACGATGATTCACGAACGCATCAACAAGGGAGGACTTCTGATTCTCACCTCGCCTTATACCTGGCTCACGGAGTTCACTAAGCGTGAAAAATGGATTGGGGGATTTCGGAAGGATGGGGAGAACTTAACCACGCTGCAGGGGTTGACGGAATTGCTTTCGCCGAATTTTGTCAGCGTGGCCGAGCCTCAGGACATTCCGTTCGTGATTCGAGAGACGAGCCGGAAATTTCAGCACGTCATCTCTCAAATGACTATTTGGGAACGTCGCTGATTCAAACCACGAAGCACACGAAATACGCGAAACAAAATTTTCGTGCGTTTCGTGTATTTCGTGGCTAAAGCTTTTTATTTCTCGCCCTTTTGCTTGCGAGCGGCTGCGGTCTTGCGCAGCGAGCGCCGGAGCGAGTGCAGTTGTCTCCTTACGTTTTTCAGCCCGGAATGGTCATGAGCCTTAAGGGCCGCGTCGCGTTTTTTCTTCAATTCCTTCATCTGTAATTTGACGCCTGCCTTGTCAACGCCGGCGAGCTTGTGGCGCGTATGAGTGTCGATATTGAGGGCCTTAGCCAGTGCTGCCAGGAGATGTTCCTTGTTCAGCTGTGTATAACCCTGCACCGCTTCGTGCTGAACCCCGGCGGCGATTTCCCGCAGCTCCGCGACCGTCATTCCCTTTAGTTGATTGTAGGTGTATGCCATGCTCTGCCTCTCCTTCCCGATAGGATTCATCTTTGATCCCTATTCTTCTCCAATTTTTTCCAAGAAAAAAGGAAATTTGAGGATGAAAAAATTAGGAATAAATCGATAGGCATTAAGGAGCCACTGATTCCACGGATTTCACCGATTCAAAAATCAATGGAATCCGTGAAATCCGTGGCGTTTTGTGTTTTTTTCAGCTCCGGGATTGACTTTCCGCAGGGAGAGCCTTATTTGGATGACATGACCATTGAGCGCTGGTTACTTATTTCGGCAGCTTTCTTAACTGCCGTTTTCCTGCCTGCATTCCTTCTGCCGCTTGTTCTGACTTATATCCTCATCATCGACCGGGAATTTCTCTCGATTGTTCCTGTAGCTGCGCCAAAGTACGCGGGGACTCAGAATTACATCGCGCTTAAGCCCCGCAGTCCGCCGGCACTCTAACCTCCTCACTTCGTGCTTCCTTTGAAGTTCTCTCTCAGCCGGAGGTCTATCCATGAATTTAAAAAAGTTTTACAGGCGATTGACTGCGGATCCCATTGAAACGGACCTTGAAGAATACCTGAATCTTCTGAGTCAAATACGGTCGTTTGATTTCTCCCTAAAACCGGATTTAAAAATCACCGAAAGAGGCGGCGTCTGCAACCTCACGGAAATCTTCGCCCTTGTCTGTGAGGCGTCCAGACGCACGACAGCACTCGACCCGTTTGACTCGCAGGTTATTGCGGGTCTCGCGATGGCCCGGGGCCGCATCATAGAACTGCCGACAGGAGAGGGCAAAACGCTGGCCGCAGTATTCCCCGCCTGTTTTCATGCACTCTCCGGAAGGGGCGTCCATGTCCTGACATTTAACGACTATCTTGCCCGCCGGGATGCGGCCTGGATGGGACCCATTTACAGCGCTCTCGGCCTGAGCGTCGGTTGCATTCAGGAAGGAATGAGCCCGGCCGAAAAACGGGCCGCCTATTCCCGCGACGTTACTTATGCCACTGCGAAAGAGGCCGGATTCGATTTTCTGCGGGACCAGATCGCCTGCGAGCAGGATGCTCTGGTTCACCGTCCCTATAATTTTGCTATTATCGATGAAGCGGATTCGATTCTGATCGATGAAGCCCGGATTCCCCTGGTGATTTCCGGCGCAGAAGATCGAGCATCCTGGGACACCAACCGCATCGCCGCAATCGTGAAGAGTCTGAAACCCGGCATGCATTTCGAAACGGATGACGAGCATCGCAACGTTTTCCTGACAGAATCCGGAGCCGATTTCGTCGAATCTTTGCTTCAGTGCGGCAGCCTGTATGCGACCAACAATCAATCGGCGCTGGAAGCAATCTATTGCGGTCTTCATGCGGAAGCGCTCCTTTGCCGCGATGTAGATTACATTGTTCGCGAGGGCCGAATCCAAATTGTGGACGAATACACCGGAAGAGTGGTGGACAATCGGCATTGGCCGGACGGCCTTCAGGCCGCAGTGGAGGCTAAAGAGGGCCTGTCCCGAAAGACCGAGGGACGCATACTGGCATCCATCACCCTCCAGCATCTTTTCCGTCTTTATCCGGCATTCTGCGGCATGACGGCCACTGCTCGTTCTTCAGCAGACGAGTTTCAGGAGTTCTATGGTCTAAAAGTCCTCGTGATTCCACCGCACACGCAAAGCAACCGCATCGATTACCCCGATGTCGTTTTTACTCACCGCACCGCCAAACGTCAGGCGATTGTCGCAGAAATCCGGAAAGTGCATGCCACGGGCAGGCCAATTCTCGTAGGCACATCCAGCATCAGGGAGTCGGAAGAACTTGCAGCCGACATGCGCGCCGCGGGACTCAGGCGCACGATCCTGAACGCAAAAAATGACGAGCTCGAAGCCGGGATTATCGCCGGCGCCGGTGCATTCGGCGCCGTCACTGTGTCCACAAATATGGCCGGACGCGGAGTCGACATCAAGCTCGGAGGCGAAAACGAAAAGGAGTATGACGCGCTTGCGGCATTGGGCGGACTTTATGTCATCGGAACCAATCGCCACGAAAGTGTCCGGATCGATCCTCAACTCAGGGGACGCGCGGGCCGCCAGGGGGATCCCGGAGCGACGAGGTTCTTCATCAGTCTCGAAGACGACTTATTTGAACACTACGGATTGACTGAAAACATTTTCGCGCGCCATAAGCTTTCCCGGCAGGATGAACCCCTCGAGCTTGGATTTCTTCGAGCTGAAATTGCGCATGCTCAACGCGTGATCGAAGGGCAGAACTTCGATATTCGCCGCTCGTTGTATAAATTTTCAGAACTCATGGAATTACAGCGGCAGTCTATTCAGGCCCTGCGTGAAAAGGTGCTTTCGAGCGCGTCCGGGACCTGCGCCGGGATTGACCCGGCGCTGCTCGAAGAGGGGGTCAGGCGTTTCGGTTCAAGCAGGTTGACGGATCTGGAGCGCAGGGCCGCTCTTTTTCATATCGATCGAGTTTGGTCGGACCATCTGGCCTGGATTCAGGACACACGAGACAGCATTCACCTGGTCAATCTGGGAGGCCGCGAGCCATTCGAGGAATTTCGGATGTGGGCCACTGGGAATTTTTAAAACTGCAGGAGCAGATTGATAAAGCCGTTGCCGACGAGATGACCGCAATCATCCGGAAGGATGACATCGCGCTTGATCTGGAAAGATTAAAGGGGCCTTCTTCGACCTGGACTTATCTCGTGAATGAATACCAATGCGGCTGGGGAATCGAAATGCTTAAGGGAAGAAATATCGGTTTCGCAGCTATAACTGCGATCACTCCGCTCAGCCTGCTTTTCTTCCTGACCCTGATCTTCTCGCGAAAAAAGCAAAAACGCCACGGATTTCACGGATTCCACGGATGAGAATCGGTGAAATCCGTGAAATCCGTGGCGTTTTTTTGCTAATTGTCGATCATTGCGGCAATGAGGGCTCCCTTCGCCGTCGAATGGAGCGGATTTTCAGCCAGCCGAATCTCTGAGAATGAGACCGGCAGATTGCTTTCATTCAGCACGCTCTCGAACCGGTCGCGGAACCCGCGCGGCAGAGCGCTTCCTCCGCTGAGCACCACCGGAATCGGACGAGTCAGTTTTGGCAATCCGCGGCAATTGGACAGGTGATCCTTCAACCCATCAACCAAAGCCCGGATCATATCGTCGTAGTAGACCGCAATCACCTGATGCATTTTGTTGTCGAAATGCCCATTGAAATAAAACGACTCTTCCTTCAACGCCCGGACGTGAGTGGCGCGATCGCCGATCACGGCGGCGGAACTCGCATCGATGAAGTCACCCGCCTTGGGAACGCTGAAGCTGAGCACCGGGACCGAGAGGTACGAGAGGCACACATTACACAGCCCTCCTCCGCAACTGATCCCGACTCCCGTGTAATTGGAATTTTCAAGTTCGGCATAGACCACGGCCAGCCCTTCGCTGATACTCTTGGCTTTGTAGCCCAACCTTTCCAGTATCTGCCTGATCGTAGTCTCGTGATAAATCAGGTTGTCTTCTTCACCCGATGGTGCAGCCGGCACGCTGAAATAAACCAGCTGTTTTTCTTTCGGCCTTCCGCAGAGCGTCTCGATGATATGCGATAACCTTCTCAGGTTGTCCGGTTCCTGCGGATTTAAAAAACCCTTGCTCATCGGATGGCGCATTTCCACCTGCAGAAAATTGGCAAGCGCCTCCGACTCGTTTCCGTGCACCACAATTTGTGTCCCGTCGACGACGTGGGGCACATTTTCTTTCTGGAGCACGCTTTCGGTCATTTTCAGATAGGGAATGCCGACGAAAGCGTTCAATTGCGCCTGAAACTGGAATCCCTGATCCGCTTGCCTCGCCGCTACAATGCGGCTGGTGCCGACATCGAGTCCCAGCACAGATGAGCCATTCAATTCATTCGATTTCATCATTCAGTTCTCCTTGATTATTCCCAGGGTCTTTAACATTGCGATGGACGTTCGATATCTCTCTCGCAAGATCTCCTTATGCCGATCGATCGAGAGGTGTTGTGATTCCGCTTCCTGACGAAGCCGTTCGTCTGCCAGAAGCAAGCCTTTCCACATCCGGGTTCCCGCCAGCATGAGGAAACGAGAATCGAAATCGAAGCCAAAAAGGAACAGGCTCGGGATAGGCAATTCATAGTTGTTTGGGATTCCCAGTTCCTGAAAAGGAAAATTCCCGGCCCCATCCGTGTGATAGCCGATGGTCATGGTGTCGGGATCAACCGAGACCTGCGCGTGCGTTACGCAGTTCCTCAGTGGAATGTCATAGTTGCTCACCAGCATTTCGACCAGCAGATGACCCGAATGTATCTGCGAGGAGTTCAGATAGAAGCCCTCGTTGAGATCGTGCGTGTGCGCCTCGAAAGACACACCCAGAAAGCTGTGGTTCAAGTTAATGTAGACGCCGTCCTGATCGGCCCATATGGAGTTGCCGGCGTGATTGGCTACATCCGTTTCGGGAACGATGCGAAAAACGCGGCCGAAACGGTCAATCACAAAGTGGTAAGCCTGCTTGCGGCTTATGTATTCCAGCAAGTCACGCCCGACGCGCGTTAAGGTCTCGTTCTCGTTGGCCGTGAACGGCACCTGAGCGCTTTCACTGGTGTGAAATACAATCCCTGCAGGCTTCGAGCGCCGCTCGCTGGGTGAACCGTCGCGGAATATCACATAGGAGCGCGGTTCATTGGGAGTTAGAAACCGGTTTTCGATTCGCAGACCGTTGCTGTAAATCTCGTAATCCCGCCCATGCTCCACCAGCCACGCCGGCCCGAGAGGAATGGGAGCGGCGGGAATTTCGGCAGTTTTCGGTTTCTCTTTCGGAAGCACTGCCTTTACGTCTGTCACCGTCGGAACACGAGCGCCGAGAAAAAGAAAAGCGAGGAGAAACAACGGCATTTTCCAGTGCCGGGACAGCTGCGGCTTCCACTGGTCCTTTTTTGCGGCTCGCCGAAGATAAGCCAGTTTTTTGATTGGATCGCGATATTGTCGCGCTTTCAATTCAATCGAGAAATTCCTGAGATGGCCCGGCGGCATCCAATCCGCACTCATGATCGGTGACCCTTCGAGAAGCTCCAGATATCAGATCGGTTCGGCCGCCCCAAAACATGACTTTTTTCATTGTATGAATAATATGGTTCCCCGTTCAGCGTTCACCGTTCTCCGTTCCCGGAAACGGGAAACGATTCAGTTTTATGGAACTTATTCACCGGAAAAACCGTTTCCTGTCAGCAAAGGGCATGATATCCCTTTTCCGTTTCACAGAGCGGAAGGGTTCGAACCAATATTCCGGTAGCGCTGCAGGGAGAAATAACTCCAAGCCGGCTGGAAGCCAGAATGAATCAGGGCGGACCGCGCCTTCGTCTCAACACGCTCGGGGGCAGCATCACGATCGATGAAATTCGTTAAAAAAGAAAAACGCCACGGATTCCACGGATTCACCGATTTTCAATTCGTAATTCGTCATTCGTAAATCGTCATTCGATACGCCAGCCGATTTGGGCGGCCCTGCATTCAGAGCGGAGAAGAATAGCGAAACGTTCGGCCGCCGCATCGAGATCCCCAGGCGCTTCCGAAACGGGAGCATAAATAACCGCCGCCACATTGCAGGTTGATTCTTTGATTTTCGTGGCCATTGCGTCCTTCACGGGGTTGCCGCACGGGATCCAGTTCCCTGCCTCCACGCGGCAGACGCAGAGCAGATCTTCAAGACTGATGACTTGCCCGGACGGATTGAAAACGTAGGACTCGCCTGCCTGTCCCCTACGCAGCAAGAAAGCAGAGCCGGAAAGCTCCATATCGAAGATGCTCGCAGGATAGCCCCATTCAAGACTGACGGCGTTATTCACATCCACAGGCCCGTTCACCAGCGGGAAGTCATTTTGCAGCGCGGCAGAAAGGAGATATTCGCTGGATGGCTTGCTGCGCCCGGCGGGCTTATAGTTCCCGAAGCGGAGCATCCCTCGAACTGCGGCCTTACGCCCGGGCGAGAGGAATCCTTCCCCTGCCGCGCGCACCCGCTGAAGCAATTCGGAAATATAGCCGGGCGCGGAAAATGTCTTCGGACAATCGGAGAGGCCCAGTCCCCAGATGAGGGCCGCGCGTACTGTCCTGGGCTCGAGGCCCGGATCATAGGTAAGAGAAGGAGTCGTGTTCATAGCCCCACTCTAAAGAAAAGACGCCACGGATTCCACGGATTTAATACCTGTGAAACCAGTGGTATCCTGCATTCATAGGATTCGAGGTGCTCCATGATATTCAATCTTCGCAATCTGCTCACAGATGTTTTCGACCCCCAGAAGGGGGAGATAGTTTTAGTTGCCTGCGACGTCCCGCACGGTAATATTGCCGACACGCCCCAGTGGAAAGATCGCCGCGATCTGGCTGCCGAGTGGCGCGAAACTTTCGAGGAACTCGGACGCGCGCGCGGCTTCGAGACCAGACCGCTGCTGACCTACGCGGCGACTGGATCCCATGGAGCCGATCTGCCGGCCCAGGGAATGCAATCGGGTCAGGTCCCAATCGATCGGGCGCTCACCGAATGCACGCTGGCAGTGTTTCTGACCGAGTTCTCCGCCACGGCCCCCCTCGACGCTTACTGCAAGAAGAAGGAGGATTTTCGGGCCGCCTCGCTGCCGGGATTGGAAAGGCGCATGGAGAAGAGCGCGTTGGCCGCCGATTACCGCGAAGTGGCTCGGCGATGCAATATCCTAGGCAAGTTGCTCGAGGGAGCTGAAAGCCTCGAGGTGCGCTTTTCCACCGGACACGAGTGTAAATTTGATTTGCGCTTCCGCAAGGCCGAAGTCGATGACGGATTCCTGCCACGGTTCAAAGAGGGGGATCGAATCATCAACTTGCCTTCGGGCGAGACGTTCATTGTGCCGTACGAAGGTGAAAGGCCGGGCGAGCCTTCCCGTACCGCAGGCAGGCTCCCGGTCGAAGTGAATGGCGAGCTGCTTATACTCCAGGTCGAGCGGAATAAAATCGAAAGAGTTCAGGGCAAAAGCCGGGAAGCGGAACGGCTGCGCGATTACTTCGCTGCGGATCCGGCGCGCTCGAATATTGCCGAGGTTGCCTTCGGTTGCAATGAAAGTGCGGTGGTCACCGGCAATGTGCTGGAGGATGAGAAGGCCGGCTTCCACTGGGCTTATGGCCGCTCAAATCACCTGGGCGGCACGGTGGGCGTCGAATCATTCAAGAAGCCCGAGAATGTGGTCCATCAGGATACTGTTTACGCAAAAGGAAATCCCATTCAGGTCGCAGAGGCGGTAATCGTTTCGAAAACCGGACGCCAGCTTGTCATTCGCGACGGCGCCTATCTCGTATTCTGATTATCCAGAGGTTGTCTCAAAACTCAGATAAAAGAAGTGAGGCTCGGAGCGCCGATGGAGCAGTTTCTGGAAAGCCGGGGGCTCTCAAAAAGTGCTCGCCCCCAAGTACGAGAGGAGAGCAAAGAACACCTGAAGGGGCGATGGACGGATTCCTTCGCCCATTTAGGCATGCCGTCAAGCTAAGGCGAACTATGTCGAGCGCTGAAAGCGCGGCATAGCAAAGCCCAGGGCGCAAGCCCTGGGAACGGCATGCGTATGAACAAAGCCCTGAAAGGGCGGCACAGGTTTTTGGCAGATTATGCAAAAGCCTGTGTCGCCCTTTCAGGGCTGAACCTTAATTCCATCCTGAAACCCAGGGTTCCGGAGCCCGCTGTGCGTGCTCCTC
>Ga0187865_1001385_pt1 | contig 28050 bp, 19 predicted proteins | sample June2016WEW_11_1_2_FD_132989 | JGI IMG/M metagenome (GOLD analysis project Ga0187865, IMG submission 132989) | Peatland microbial communities from SPRUCE experiment site at the Marcell Experimental Forest, Minnesota, USA - June2016WEW_11_100 | ecosystem: Environmental > Terrestrial > Soil >...
CGCTGTGGATCGTGTTTAATGGCGAGATCTACAACCATCTCGCCTTGCGCGAGCAACTCATCGCGCGCGGGCACCGCTACAGCACGCACAGCGATACCGAGACCGTCATCCACCTCTTCGAGGAATACGGCGCGGAGTGTGTGCAGCACCTGCGCGGCATGTTCGCGTTTGCCATCTGGAATCGCAACACGAAAACGCTCTTCATCGCGCGCGACCGGCTGGGCATCAAGCCGCTGTACTACAAATTGACGCCGGAGCGGCTGCTGTTCGGATCGGAAATCAAAGCGGTGCTGGCGCATGGCGGGATTCGTCCAGAGTTCAATCGGGCGGCGCTGCCGGAGTATTTGGCGTTTGGATATTTGTCGGGCGAGGAAAGCTTCTACAACGGAATTCTTAAGCTGCTGCCCGGAAACACGATGACGATTGGCCCGGAGGGCAAGGCGGAAATCCGGCAATACTGGGACCTGGATGCATCGAAGCCACACGAATCGCGAGATGAAAGTTACTACGTCCAGAGCTACCGCGAGTTACTGGAAGGCGCAGTCAATAGCCACCTGATGAGCGACGTGCCGCTGGGCGTGTTCCTGAGCGGCGGCGTGGATTCGAGCGCGGTGGCCGCGCTGATGACGAAAATACGGCGCGAGCCGGTCGAGACTTTTTCCGTCGGCTACACCGAGCAGACTTACAGCGAACTGCCCTTTGCGCGCACGGTATCGGATCACATCCAGTCGCGGCATCATGAAGTGCTGGTCAGCGAGCACGATTTTTTTGCGGCGCTGCCGCATTTGATCTGGCATGAAGACGAGCCGATCGTGTGGCCGTCGAGCGTCTCGCTTTATTTTGTCGCCCGGCTAGCCCGGGAGAGAGTTACGGTGGTGCTGACCGGAGAGGGCGCGGATGAAACCCTGGCGGGCTACACGCGCTACGCCTTCACTTTGAAAAATGCGGCCATGGATCGCGCCTACCGCAGCGTGGTTCCGGGCGTTCTGCGGCGCGGATTGCGCCACACGGTTGCGACTTCTTCCCTGCTGGGCGCGACCCTGCGTCGGAAACTGGAACACACATTTCTGGCGAAGGATGGAAATTCCTGGGCTTCTTTCTACTTCGATAATTTCTTTTCCGCCTTCGGCGAAGCGGAGCAGAGCGGACTGCTGACCGGCGAGTTCGCGCGGGAAGCCGCGCCCAGCACGGCATATAAGAATGTTCTTGAATACTGGGACCAGTCGTCGGGCGAAATGCTGCAGCGATTGCTCTACACCGACATCAAGACTTACCTGGTGGAACTGCTCATGAAGCAGGACAACATGAGCATGGCCGCATCCATCGAAAGCAGGGTGCCGTTTCTCGATCATGTGCTGGTTGAATTCGCGGCCCGCATTCCGCGCGAAGTGCAGATCCAGGGACTCGCCGGCAAACGGATTCTGAAAAAGGCGGTGGAAGATCTGCTGCCGCACTCGATTCTGTACCGCCCGAAGTTGGGATTTCCGACGCCGTGGAGCGGGTGGCTGGCCGGACCGCGACTGGAAACGATTCGCGAGATGCTGCTTGAACCGCGCAGCCTGAATCGCGGATACTTCCGGCGCGAAGCGATCGAGAAGCTGTTCAACGAACATCGCGCGAAGCATCGCGACAACTACGATCGCATCTGGCGACTGCTCAATCTTGAGTTGTGGCATCGGGTTTGTCTCGAAGGCGAATCGCACGACGAAGTTGGCGAGCCTGCGATGAAGATGGCGTCGACGTCCTAAATCCATCAACCATAAAGGACACGAAGTCACACAAAGGCATGAATCGAGGGTTTCCTTCGTGCTCCTTTGTGTCCTTTGTGGTTAATTAGGACACTTCCCGCTGTCGGTCTGGACCGTTCCGCGACATCTCTGGTGCTATCCTCGTTACCTTATGCGAACCGTCCGCCTGATCTGCTCCCTTGTCGCGTTCACTACGCTTTGTGCTTTTGGCCAGCAACCGTTCCTCGGCGCTCGTCAGTGGACGGCGCTGCGAGACGAGTCGAGCGGTGTTGCTCCCTACGAAAACCTCCGCTACTTGACTGGCTTGCACCGTGTCCCGGCAACCGCGGATTTTGACCAGGCAGCGCAATTCGTTTTGCAACGCGCGCGCGAGTACGGCCTTGCCGACGCTCATAGCGAGCAGTTTGTAATCGATGGAACCAGGCATTACGGCCTGATGCGCTCGTACCTGGCATGGACGGTCGAAGAAGCTCGCCTGTGGGAAATCCGTCCGCAACATCTTCTTCTCGGAGATTGGAAGACCGATCCAATCCACCTCGCGGACTACAGTCACAGCGCCGACGTGGAAACGGATCTGGTCGACGTCGGCAACGGCGCCAGCGAGGCCGATTACTCCGGCAAGGACGTGCGCGGCAAAATCGTCCTGGCCGACGGCGTTCTGGCGCGAGTGCAGGAATTGGCAATCGCACAGCACGGCGCGGCGGGCATCGTCAGCGACATGCCCAACCAAACCACGGCCTGGTCTGGCCTGGACACAACTGTGGTTCGGTGGGGGCATTTGGATGCGCGTCAACCGTCCGGCTTCGCCTTCATGGTCTCTCGCCAGACCGCCGAGGCACTGCGGTCTCGCTTGCGAAATAGCGAACCCATTATTCTGAATGCCCATGTGAAAGCAACCGTCGGCCCTGGCCACTGGACGGTCGTGACCGCCACAATTCCCGGCGCGGACTCTGCTGCGGGAGAAATCGTCTACAGCTGCCATCTCGATCACGAACGCCCCGGAGCAAACGATGACGGAAGCGGATGCGTCACCATCCTCGAATCCGCGCGGGTGCTGGCGCATTTAATCGATTCGGGCCAGCTGCCGCGGCCCAAACGCACTTTGCGCTTTGTCTGGGGACCGGAGGTCGAGGGCACCATGGCGTTTCTCGCCATTCATCCCGAGATCAGGCAGCGGTTGCGGGCCAACATCCACATGGATATGGTGGGCGGCGATTTTTTCAAAAACAAGTCGGTGTTCCACGTCACCGGCACGCCGTGGTCGCTGCCGAGTTTTGTGACCGATGTGGGCACGGTGTTTCTCGATGCGATTCGCACGGCCGCCAGCGGATATGCGGCGGGTGAAACGTCCGCGGACACGGGCATTGTCGAAATCCGTGCTGGCGAGAGAGGCACCCGCAATGAACTCATCGCGGATGTGACGCCCTACTCGAGCGGCAGCGATCACGATGACTACGACTCTTCCACCATCGCGGTCCCGTCACTTTACCTTCGCGACTGGCCAGACATATACATCCACACCGACCATGACAGCCTCGATCAGATCGATGCAACGAAGTTGCGCCGCGTGGCGCTGCTGGGAGCGGCCTCGGGATACGTCTACGGGAGCGTCACTGCACAACAACTTCCAACGTTACTCCCGTTCCTCACAGCCCAGGCCGAAGCTCGCCTCGCCCAAGTCTTCGGAGCGGCGCAGCAGTTGGTGGATGATCCTCACCTCGAGGTGGGCGTCGCCTGGTACGAAGCGCACAACCTTGTGAATCAAACATTACAGCGTGAAGGCGCAACGCTACACTCCGCAGTCGAATTCACCGGCGGGCCCGCGGAGGCGGATGCAGACGGAGCGAAAGCCCTCGCGGAGCAAGCTGCAGGTTTCCAACATTGGCTCGACACGCAGGCGAAGCTACGGGGAGCAAAAGGAACAACGCCCAGCGCGCCCTGGGCCGGCACCTCGGATGCGAAACGCGTGCCCATCCGCGTAGGGGAATTCGGTCCCCTGACTTATCAGAACGACAACGTCCTGCTGGCACGCCTGGGCAAAGAGCGCTACGCGAAAATCAAGCTGATCAACAGCGAAGCTACCCAACTACTGAATGTGCGTGACCAGTCCGAGCTTTATGCTTACGAGATCGCCAACTTTGTAAATGGCAAGCGCACCGTGGGCGAGATACGCGACGCGGTGTCGGCCGAATACGGGCCTTTGCCGGTGAATCTTGTCGCCGACTATCTCGACGCTTGTGCGGAAGCCGGGGTGATCCAGTGGAAGTAAGGCGCTTGCCAGATGTGACCATGCGCCCTAGTATCGTGACCGCGTGATGAGTCATACGGTGGAGGGACGGGCGTCCCGCCCGTCCAGCCGGGCGGGGACGCCCGGCTCTCCACCAGCAAGCTTGGACCGACAGCAGTAACAATCACGCGGGCGCGGCACTGGTGCCTGGTATTTCACGTGAAACGTTTTGCACTTATGTAACTCTACATACGCTTGGCAACAAGATCGGTTGCAAAGCGGGCGCGGGGGCACTAGAGTACGTCCAAGACGGAAGGCTCGCTGCTGGGGTGACTGGCGTGGCGCAGCAGCTGGGAATCCCGAAAAGCAATTGGAAAGGATACAAGATTGAAGATCTCGCAAAAAGGGCTTTACGCACTGCAAGCGATAACGACCCTGGGCCGCCGATACGGAACCGAAACCGTCAAGATACGGGACATTGCTATTGATAGCGACCTGCCGGAGAAATTTCTTGAGTTGATTCTCCTGGAACTCAAAAACGCGCGCATCGTGGAAAGCGTTCGGGGCGCGAAGGGCGGCTACCGGCTGCGGCGCGCGCCAGAAGAGATCAAACTCAGCGAGATCGTTCGTCTGGTTGACGGCCCACTCGCACCGTTTGGGGATGCGGATCAACTTCGAAGCCTTATCATTACCGATCCCGACCATCGCGCGCTCTATGGTGTGTTTTTGGAGGTGCGAGATGCCGCGGCCAAGATACTGGAGAGCACCACCGTCGCCGACATCGTCGGTGATTCTTCTAAATCCCGCAAACGATCGAGATCAAAGAAGAAGGCGAAGAAAGGTTCGCTTCTGTCGATCGTTCACAAGGGCGCGAAGAGTGAGTAGCAATTCCGCAACGGTGCCAGAAAAGCAGGTCCTTCGCTCCGCTCAGGATGACAAGTTTTTTTCGGGGCCACCTGCACCCCAGCCTGTTTAAGCGAGAACGGCCTGGTACTCGCCGTATGCGCCTTTGAAATCGACGATTTCATGGGTGCCCTCGAAGTGCCAGATCCTGGTCGCGACTTCATCAATCAGATCCTCGTCATGCGTAACCAGCAGTACCGTTCCGGGATAGCGCTGCAGCGAGATGTTGAGGGCGTTGATCGATTCGAGATCCAGATGGTTGGTCGGCTCGTCAAGCACAAGCAGGTTCGGCTTCTGCAGCATCAGTTTGCAGAAGAGCAGCCGCGCCGCCTCTCCGCCGGAGAGTATGTCGGTGCGTTTGTCGGCGTCATCGCGAGGAAACAGCATCTGGCCGAGCAAGCCGCGAATTTCTTCGGTCGAAGCCGAAGGATCCCACTGATGGAGCCACTCCAGAACCTTGATGCCAGGCTCGATTAGCGCCTTGTGATCCTGGGCGAAATATCCGACGGCGGCTTCGTGACCCCAGATAACTTTTCCGCTGTCAACGAAGGGACCGTCATAGCCGCTCGTCTTGCGCAGTTCCGACTCCGAGATGGTCGGCGAGTTCGCGAGCAGCGCGTTCACCAGAGTGGTTTTGCCAGAGCCGTTCCGGCCCATCAACGCGATCTTTTCCCCGCGGAGCACGCTCGCCGTGAAGCCGGAAATCACCTTCGCTTCTCCGTACGACTTCGTCACACCCTCCACTTCCAGAATGTGTTTGCCGGAGGGCCGCTTCTGCTCGAACTTCAGGTAGGGACGCTGGATGTTGGACCTCGCCAACTCGGTGACCTGGAGGCGCTCGACTTCCTTGCGCCGCGACTGTACCTGGCTGGAGCGGGTTCCGGCGGCGAAGCGGGCGATGAACTCGTTCAACTGGTCGATCTTCTTTTCGCGCTGCGCGTTTTGCGATTCGATCTGCGAGCGAATCTGCGTCTTCGCGACCACCATGTCGTCATACGTGCCGGTGTAAGTAATGATGGTTTCGTAATCGATGTCGGCAATGTGGGTACAAATGCCGTTGAGGAAATGACGGTCGTGCGAGATCACGATCAGCACGCCCTCATATTGATTCAGAAAGTTCTTCAGCCAGTGGATTGAGTCGAGATCCAAGTGGTTGGTGGGCTCGTCGAGCAGGAGGGCCTGCGGATGTCCGAAGAGAGCCTGCGCCAAGAGGACGCGCATTTTCTGTCCGCCCGGCACCTCCGACATTTTTCGTTCGTGCATCTCGTCGGGAATGTCGAGGCCCTGCAGCAGAATCGCAGCGTCGCTTTCGGCGGTGTAGCCGTCTTCCTCGCCGACGATGCCTTCGAGTTCCCCGAGTTTCATGCCGTCGGCGTCGGTCATCTCATGCTTGGCGTAAATGAGCTCGCGTTCTTCGAGCGCGGCCCACAAGCGGCGGTTGCCCATGATGACCGTGTCAATCACGCGGTACTTATCGAAGGCGAATTGATCCTGGCTCAGAACGCCGAGCTTCCGCGGGCGGACGACGGTTCCCTTCTGCGGATCAAGTTCGCCGGTCAGAAGCTTCATGAAGGTGGATTTGCCCGCCCCGTTGGGGCCGGTGAGGCCAAAGCGCTTCCCCGGAATGAAGCCGGTGGAAACTTCGTCAAACAGAACTTTGGCGCCGTAGCGCATGGACACATTGCTGACTGAAATCATGATGTTTAGGGAACTGCGGGAATCGATCCAATCGGAGGAAGACGCAGCTACTCTAATTAGAATATCACGAGCTGGCAGCTTCGAAAGTTAAAGGCGCAACCACAGGGAGCACCCTTCGACTTCGCTCAGGGCAGGCTCCGGGACATAGGGGAAAAGCGATCACCACTAAGGACACTAAGGTACACGAAGGAAAACCGGATTCATGTTAGCCTTTTCAGCGTGATGAACGATCCTCGGGCTTCTTCTCTCAATCTTCAAGCAATGGCGCGGCAGGTCATGCTGGCGGAGGGGTTCGAGCCGGATTTTCCGCCCGCGACGCGGCAACAACTGGCGGAGATATCGGCTCACCCGCCGCTGCTGGCGCCTTCCAATAAAGTCCGTGATTTGCGCGGGCTGCTTTGGTCTTCCATCGATAACGATACCTCGAAGGATCTCGACCAGATCGAAGTTGCCGAACGCTTGCCCAATGGCGACGTCACGGTGATGGTGGGCATCGCCGATGTGGATGCTTTTGTGGCCAAGGCTTCTCCCATCGATCAGCATGCGGCCAAGGAGACGACCACCGTCTATACCGGCATTTGTAATTTTTCGATGCTGCCGGAAGAACTCTCGACGGGCGCGTCGTCGCTGCTCGAAAACGTGGATCGGCCGGGCCTGGTGATTGAATTCGTCATCGCTGCTGACGGCTCGCTGGATTCAAGCGACGTGTATCGCGCCATCGTTCGTAATAAAGCGCAACTCACCTACGGAGCAGTCGGAGCATGGCTGGAAGGCACGGCGGCGGCTCCGCCGAAAGTGGCCGCGTCGCCAGAACTGCAGGCGCAGCTCAAGCTGCAGGACGAAGTTGCCCAGGAGCTCAAGAAACTGCGCTACGACCACGGCGCGCTGAACATTGACACCAGCGAAGTTCATCCGCTGGTGCTCAACCAGCAGGTGGTCGGTGTCGTAAAACAAGAGAAGAACCGGGCCACCGAGTTGATCGAAGATTTCATGATCACCGCCAACGGCGTGGTGGCGCGGCTGCTGGAAAAAGTCTCTTCTTTGCGCCGCATCGTGAAAACTCCCGCGCATTGGGACGGCATCGTGCGGCTGGCGGCAGCGCAGGGTGAAACGCTGCCCGCACAGGCGGATTCCAAGGCGCTCAACGATTTTCTTCTGAAGCGCAAGGCCGCCGATACCGATCACTTCGCCGACCTGTCGCTGGCGGTCATCAAGCTGATTGGGCCGGGCGAATACGTTCTGGAGCGTCCGAGCGATCCCGAGCAGGGGCACTTCGGGCTAGCCGTGCAGGATTACACGCACTCGACCGCGCCCAACCGGCGCTTTGCCGATATCGTCACGCAAAGGCTGATCAAGGCCTTACTCGACGGAAAACCCGGGCCCTACTCCGACGACGACCTCGCCGGCATCGCCACGAACTGCACGCAGAAAGAAGATGCGGCGCGAAAAGTGGAGCGGGAAATGTCGAAGCGGTTGGCCGCCGTGGCGATGAGCCATCGGGTGGGTGAAACCTTCGACGCCATCGTCACCGGAGTCACCCCGAAGGGAACGTTTGTTCGTGTTCTAAAACCGCATATCGAAGGATTGCTGGCTCAGGGAGCGCAGGGGTTGCACGTTGGCGACAAGATTCGGGCGAAGCTGACGCGGACGGATGTGCAGCGCGGGTTCATTGATTTTGTTCGAGCTTAGGACATCCGCCAGTTCTCGCCGTTCGAGTGGTTTCGCCTATTCTTTCCAGTTACTCATAGGTTACTAACTCACTGGTATGGTGGGGGGTACCCCCCTCCCCCCCCTGTCTATTGGAATCATAGAGTTAGGGGAAAAATCCCGCCAGGTCTTTGGGTTTAAAGGAGTTAGAGGTAAAGTCTTCCAGAATCAATAGCTTAGCGCCGAAATTCTGCGCTTCGGTCAGGATTTCGGCGTCGGGCTTACGCCTGCTGTGCGCCTTAACTTTCGGTTTTCAAAGAGCGCTGAAGGTGGTTTGGGGCAGATTCGAGGACCATCTCTGGAGACGGGCACAGCTCGACACTGGCCCTTCAGGGGAACATTGTCGCACCGGGTAGGTGGAAAGTCTGTGATGGGGCGCACAGCTTGGGTGTGATGAAAAAGGTGAGAGCCAAGAACTTGAATCCGCTGTCTCAATGGCTCGCGGGGAAAAGTCGTTGGTGAAATCGCCTGTTTGCGACAATCGAGAAAAAAAAGAACCTTGGAGAGTGGGATTCGGATTGCGGAAGCTAGTCGTGGAGAACAACATTAAGCAGCGAACTATGAACTTGCAGCCCGCCCCCGCCATAGTCAACGAAGCCTAACTTTCTGAACCTATTCATGAAAAAACTGACCCGAGACCGGGTTGTGCCTACCATCTCTGCGAGGGTCTCCTGACTGACCTTGGGGATTACAGTCTCGGGCACGCCGTCCTTGCCGAAATGGGCAAGCAAGAGCAGAATCCGAGCTAGCCTCTTTTCGCTGGAGTTGAAGAGTTGGTCAACTAAATCCTCTTCGTATCGGATGTTCCGTGCCAGCAGATACGCTACGAACAGATCCGAGAACGTGTGTTCCCGGTGAAGCGCAAGCATCATTTCCTTCTTGTCAATTCGCAGAAGTTCGCAGTCCGTCATCGCGGTTGCAGACCCCATGCGTAAAGGTTGTCCAGCCAGGCTACCTTCTCCGAAAAACTCTCCCTCACTCAATATGCCAAGAGTTGCTTCCTTGCCACTTTCGGATACGACCGTGAGTCTCACCTTGCCTTTCTGAATATAGAACACTGCATCAGCTGCATCCCCCTGCGTGAAGATTGTTTGTTTTTGGGGACAGGCCACGACTTTCCTACCCTCGCCGATAGTTGCGAGGAATGCCTGGGGGTCAAAATCGCGTCTCTTCTTAGCCGCCGCACGGGGACCCATTAGTTACCCCTCCGTTGCACAGATATCACATGCCAATCTTGATGGTCTGTTGGGCATCGCACATACGCAGAAGAGTTTTGTTCGTTCGCACGCCCGATTTCGGGGCCTCCTTTCAAGTAGCGGAATCGCTTTAGCTGTTGGTCACGTTTGGTGCGTCTTGAAGCGGTCAGTATTGCTCAGTATCAGGGTCGTATCCAGCATAGTGTTGATAGGTCTTCGAGAGGGGGTTCGCCATGCCCGACCAGACTTCCTGTTTCGCACCCCATGACGGGCGAGTTCATTCCCAGCCTAGCGAGCGGACGAATACCGCAGGGAAGCAAGTCAGCAACAAAATACTTCTGTCGATCCCCGATAGCGACTACAGCTCACTTCGTCCTCATCTCGAATACGTCAGCTTGCCAAACCATCTAGTCCTTCACGAGGCGGGTGGAAAGCTAGAATTTGCGTATTTCCCGAATCGAGGTTTGATTTCTCTTGTAGTCGTAATGAAAGATGGAAAGACCGCCGAAGCTGGCATAGTTGGAAATGAGGGCTTTACAGGAACACTGGCAGCTGTTGGCCTGAGCAGGAGCCCGCTTCAAGCGGTGGTACAAATCACGGGGGATGGGTTTCGGGTCGAGGTCGGAGCTTTGCAAAACATTTTGGAATCCACTCCGCACCTTCGATTGATGTTGAGCCGCTATGCCGCAATTCGGGGTATGCAGGTTGCACAAACAGCCGCGTGTAATCGGCTGCACGATATTGAGCAGCGCCTTGCGCGGTGGTTGCTAATGACTCAGGATAGAGTGGATTCAGGGTCGCTGCCCATCACTCATGATTTCCTCGCAACGATGCTAGGGACAGATAGACCTACCGTGAGCTTGGCAGCTGGTGTTTTGCAAAAGAAGAAGCTCATCGAGTACACCCGTGGCGCAGTGAAGATCGTGAACCGCAAGAAACTTGAAGACTCCGCCTGCGAGTGCTACGGGGTTATCCGACAGTACGATGGCGAGCTTGGCTTGAGATAAGTCCGGAAGTGAAGACTCGCCCTGTGCTTAATTGCCGACTCGAAAACGTTGTTGTTGATAAATCGCCATTACACCAACAACGCTCGTTGGCTTGCAGGGAGATCTCATCCGTTCTTCTTTTCCAGCTCGGTCCAGCGGGTGTAGAGGGCATCGAGCGCCTCTTGGGCCGCGTCCAAGGCGGCCTGCGCGCTTACGAGACGCGGGGCATCCATCGCGTTGGCTGGATCTTCTAGTTCCGCGCGTTTCGCTTGCACTAACTGCTCGGCTTCTTCCACTCGCTGCTCGATGGTGGCGTACTCGCGCGCTTCGAGGTAGGAAAGTTTCTTTTTTGTTGGTGCTGCCGACGTAGAACCGGTTGGCGTCTGCGAAATCGCCGTTGCTGTTGCCGCGTCTGACTTTGTGCGCTGGGCTTGCCATGCCTCCCATTGCGCGTAGTCGGCGAAGGTCTCGGCTCCGCCTTTGCCGTTTAGTCCGAGCACGATGCTGGAGACGCGGTCGAGCATGTAGCGGTCGTGCGTGACCAGCACGAGCGAGCCGGGAAAATCGATCAGGCTTTCTTCCAAGATTTCCAGGGTCGGAATGTCGAGGTCGTTGGTGGGTTCATCGAGCAGGAGAATGTCGGCGGGCTGGAGCATGAGTTGCGCAATCAGGACGCGTGCGCGTTCGCCTCCGGAAAGCCGCCCGACTGGCTGGCTGAGTTGCTCGCCGGTGAAGAGGAATCTTGCCGCCCATCCGGCTACGTGAATTACGCGGTCGCGATAGACGACGGAATCGCCGTCCGGCGCGAGCGCGCGGCGCAGAGTTACATCGGGATCGAGGGTGCGGGTCTGATCGAAGTACACGATGCGCAGCCAATCGGCGCGGCGAATCTCACCACCAGTCGGAGCCAGGTCCCCTTGCAACAACCGGAGCAGGGTGGTCTTGCCGCTGCCATTCGGCCCCACTAGGCCCACCCGCATTCCAGCGGTGAGGATGAAGTTGAGGCCGTCGAATAAGGCGCGATCTCCCATGGTGCAGGTGACGTCCTGCAGTTCGATCAGGCGCTTGGTCTTGCGGTCGGTGGCCGAAAAATCGATCTGGGCTGTGGTGCTGCGGGTTCTCGCATTCAGGTCGGCGAGTTCTCCCATGAGTTCGCCGGCTTTGCTGATGCGCGCCTTGGACTTCCGCGTGCGGGCCTTCGCTCCGCGGCGGAGCCACTCGATTTCTCCGTGAACGAGATTCTCTAGCGCTTCCTGGCGCTTGGACTGCGCGTGCAGGAATTCTTCTTTCTTTTCCAGAAACTCGCTGTAGTTGCCGTGGACGCGGAGCGATCCGTCGGGATAAATGCGATTGAGCTCGACCATGTCGGTGGTGACATTCTCGAGAAAGTAGCGGTCGTGGCTCACGACGACGCTGGCGAACGCCGCTCCCTCAAGCAGATCTTCGAGCCATGTGATTCCCGGAAGGTCGAGATGGTTGGTGGGCTCGTCGAGCAGGAGGATGTCGGGATGCTGCACCAGGGCTTCGACGATTGCGAGACGCTTCTGCCAGCCGCCGGATAACTCGGTCGCTGGCGCGTCGAGATCTTCAAAACCAGCGCGGCCTAGAGTTTCGGCAAAGCGGGCTCCGCGCTCGGAGCCGTGGGCGCCGCAAAGATCGAGAGCGCTTTCGATCACCGAGCGCACCGTGGCTCCGGATTTGAATCGCGAATCTTGCTCGACACCGGCGAGACGGGTTCGTTTCCGAAACGATACTTCCCCGCTGTCGGGGGCAACCTCGTTGGCCAGAATTCTTAGAAGGGTGGATTTACCGGATCCGTTGGGGCCAATCAGTCCGATGCGATCTCCGTCAGAAATGGTGAAGGAAACATTCTGGAAGAGCGGGTTCGCTCCGAAGGCTTTCGTAATTTCCTGTGCGTTGACAATGGGCGGCAATGATTTGCGGTCTCCTGAATTTCGATGTCTTGCTTGAGAGTATCAGTTGGAAGGGGTACAGAGTGTGAACTGGGCCGTCGCTCCGGGACTTGAATCGCATGTTCCACTTTTCCCAGCGCTGAAGCGCTGGGCTAAGCTGGTTCGCCCCTCCGGGGCTGGGTCCGGGAATCGCTCCGCCACCAAACGGCCCATGAAGTCGGTCCTCAAGCCCATCCCTGATGGTTATCGCTCACGCACACTCGCACCGCGCTGAGACTGGAACTGGTCTCATAAATAGTTCTCCGAGCAGGCTGTCCGGCCCTCAGGGGCTAAAGCCCGCATTTTTATCGGCCCTGAACGGCACGGCTGAAGCCGTGCCCTGCCCAAAACCATTTGTGGGACCAGTCCTACTGCGGAATGACTTTTTGCTTTAAGTCCTGAGCGGCTTGCGCCACATTCTCGGGCTTGCCGAGATCGCGCCAATAATATTCATCGGCGCAGAAGGCTAGGATTTTTTCTCCCTGGGCGGCGAGACGCAAATAGGAGGCGATGATGGAGAACGCGCCGTCTTCGGTCATCATCGCAAGAAGACGCGGGGAAATAACGTGGATGCCGGAGAAGGCCAGCGCCTGCACCTGCCCGGAAGATTGAACAAGTGACGATCGAACAAGTTCAGGTTCTGCATCGCTCCCGGATCGCCGACCGCAGAGCTGAAGCTGGTCGTCGAAAAGCAGGTATCGAGAAGTCTTGCGATCCTGCACCGCCAGGGTGGCGAGAGCCTGATTTTCGGTATGAAATTGCACCATGCGCAGGAGATCGATCGTGCTGAGGACATCGACGTTGTGCACGATGAAGGGCTCTTCGGGGCGGCTGGAATCTTCGGCGAAGAAGTGCGCGGCCTTTTTCAGGCCACCGCCGGTGTCGAGCAACGCCTCCTCCCGCGAGACTTCAATGCGCATGTCGAAGTTGTCGTTCGCTTTCAGGTACTCCACAATCATGCCGGCGAAGTGATGAACGTTGATCATCACCTCGCGAACTCCAAAGTTGCGCAAGCGCGAGAGCGTGATCTCGAGCAGCGTGCGGCCATTGATTTCGACCAGCGCTTTGGGGCGATCGTCGGTGAGGGGCCGCAAGCGGGTGCCGAGGCCGGCGGCGAGAATCATCGCCTTCATGGATTCAGCTCCTCCTGCTCGCGATGACGCACCACCACTTCCACTCCATCCTTGCCGCGCAAATGTTTCGCCAATTCCTCCGCCAGATAGACCGAGCGATGCTGGCCGCCGGTGCAGCCGAACGACACCATCAAGTGCTTGAAGCCGCGCCGCTGATAAGCGCCCACACTTGCGTCCACCAGCGACGTGACGCTGGCGAGAAACTGATGCACGCTCTCCTGCTGATTGAGATAGTCGATGACCGGCGCGTCTTTGCCGGTAAGGGTTTTGAAGCGCTCTTCGCGCCCGGGATTCGGAAGGCTGCGGCCATCGAAAACGAATCCGCCGCCATTTCCCGTCTCGTCCTGGGGCAGGCCCCGGTGAAATGAAAAACTGAAAACCCGCACCGTCAACTTTTCCGGTTCGGAAGTCAGGCCTTGCAACTTCTCCGAGGCCACCATGTTTTTGAAGGCTTCCATCAGCGTGGGCAGCGCGATGGGCAACTCCACGTTGTGAAGCAGCCAGCGCAGGTTTTTCAGCGCGTAGGGCACGCTCTGCAGGAAATGCTCTTTGCGCTCGTAGAAGCCGCGAAAGCCATACGCTCCCAGAGCCTGCATAATGCGGACGTAAACGTAGGCGTAGTAAAACTGCATGAACACGGAGCGATCGAGATCGAGGAAAGCGGCCAGGCTGTCGAGATAACGATCGAGCAATTGCTGGCGCAGATCGGGGGGCAGGTCGGCCTTGGCATCGTACAAAAGAGAAGCAATATCGTATTGCAGCGCGCCTTTGCGGCCGCCCTGGTAGTCCAGGAAAAATGGCTGGCTGTCGCGCAACATGATGTTGCGGGATTGGAAATCGCGATAGAGAAAATAATCGCGGCTGGCGCTCAAGAGGAATTTCGTCAAGCGGCTGAAATCGTGTTCCAGCGCTTGTTCGTTGAAGGGAATGCCGGCGAGCCGGAGAAAGTAATACTTGAAATAATTCAAATCCCACGCGATGGACTGGCGGTCGAAGCTGGCGCGCGGATAACACGCTTTGTAGTTCAAATCGCGGCCTGCTTCGACCTGAAAGCGCGGCAACAGGGCGACAACTTTGCGATAGGCTGCGACTGCCTCGGGGGCGATGGTCGCGCCGTTACGATGGTCCGAAAGAAACTCAAAAAGCGTGGTACTGCCAAGGTCTTCTTCGAGATAAGCGCCTTGGCTTAAATCTTCGGCATAAATTTCCGGCACCGGCAGGCTGTGCCGGCGAAAGTGCCGGGAAAATTCGAGGAAGGCGACATTCTCTTCGCGCACGTCGTAGAGGATGCCAATCGCGCTGATTTTTTCGCTGGAAAGCCGGACGATCCTGCGGCCCGAACCGCCGAGCTGGCCCTGCAGCGGCTGCAGCCGCTCGACCGGCGAGTGGAAATGCCGCTCAAAGAGTCTTTTGAGAACTTCCATGAAGGTGATTTCCAAAACCAGCAATACGCTTATCGCGAGCCCGACATCAAGGCAGTTTCACAGTTTTGAGACTGATGGACGAATCCTCTCACCGACAGCGGTTCGATGGGCGCTGCAACTTCGGTAAGTTCACGCCCCGTGAAAAGCCAGTCTATACGTGCCTTTCTCTGAAATGGATTCTTGTTTTTCTTATAAATCAAGTCAGGCGCAGTGTCAGCGACGGCAGCGACAGCCCCTCGACCTCAACTGTCCAGAGATCGCCTCTGCCGGAAGGATGTCCGGCGGTGAGCGTTCCGGAGCTGACGATTTCCCCCGCACTCAATGGCTGGGTGGGGAATCGCCGCACGATGGCTGCGCTGAGTTCCGCCAAGCACAAGGCGGGGCTCCTCAAGCAGTTCCTGCCGGATCCTTCTTCCACGAACTCTCCGTTCTTCGACATGCGCACCTTAAATCGCGGTAGCTCGTCCAGCAGCGCGACGATGCCGTCGGGCCGCACCGGCACCCGCTCTCCGATCACGAGTGCAGTATGAAGTCCAAAGGAGGCAACGAAATCGCTGGGCTGAAACTGCCATTCCGGAAAGGGACAATCAATGATTTCGAAGCCCAGCGCCAGCCAATCCGTGGATGCGAGCGCAGCGGCGGCATCGAGGCCCTCGGCAACGATCGACTGTTTCAAACCGAAAACAATCTCGGGCTCGATCTTCAGCGAACGGGGATGTGCGAGCGTCAGCGTGGTGGAGTTGCGGTCACTGTAATGCACCGTGTCGTCGTACATGTGGGCCCAAACCAGGGTTTCAAGTTTGAGCACACGCCACATGGCCTTATTGGCATAACCAACCTTGCGGCCGACGGCTCTCGGTCCACGAGCTTCGCGGAACTGCTTGAGGGTTGCTTCAACCTCATAAGCCGTGTTGAGGTCGAAACCGGGGCGCCCCGAGGGAGGGATAGCGACCATAGCGCCCGACTCATACGCGGACAGCAGTTCACGCGCTAAAGTTTCAACCTCATGGTGCGACATAGGATGGTGCGACATACGTCAGTTCGGCTTTCGCGGTACTGTCCGGCGAGCCCTAGGCGTACGAGTGCATAGCGCGATTCGCGGCGACGGGGAGTCCAGACGTTCAGCATCTTAACACCAGCCGTTTGTCAGCACCTCCCGCCCATAGCTCGCACTGCCGGTAGAAACTCAAGGCCAGGCGAATGCTCGCCGCTCTCGTTTACTCCGCGTCGTTGGGACGAGAGTTCGACTCCAGCCCTCGGGGAGAGTGGGAGTTTGGAGCGATGGCCGTTCCTAGTCTGACAACAGCTACCCGTTACGCAACCGTCAGGGTTCACTCAAAGCGGTGGTAACTTATAGTCGTCAGCTAGTTTCAGTAATGCGGTGGCCAGGAGGATGGTGCGTTCGACAGTTCGGCCACAATTTAGGAGGAACGCGATGAAGGTACCCGCAAGGTTTTCGGCGTCGAGCATTGCGCAGCGACGTTCCAGCCGCTGTTTGTTCTCGCACATCTGGCTAGTGCCCGTTTTTGTTCTCGGACTGTGCGGCGCCCTTGCCAGAGCCCAGGAAGCGCTTGTCCTGGTGGGATCCGGATCGAGTGTCCCACTGCCTCTTTATAATCGCTGGACACAGGAGTATGGCAAGCGCAACCCCAAGATTAAGATGCGATACCTTCCGATCGGCACCAGCGAAGGGATCAAGCAGATCTCACATGGCGTGGGCGATTTTGGCGCCGGGGAAGCTCAGCTTACGGATAAGGATCGGAAAGAGGGCAGTTTGATCGAACTGCCGGTCGTGCTCATCGCGATCGTTCCCATCTACAACCTCCCCGATGTCCACCAGGAGCTCCGGCTTTCGGCGGAAGTGTTAGCCGGGATCTTCCTCGGCGATGTGAAGACGTGGAATGCGCCACAAATCGTGAAGCTCAATCCAGAGATCACTCTGCCGAATCTTCCGATCCAAGTGGTCAACCGCCCCGCAGGAAAGGGATCCAACTACGTCTTCACCGACTTTCTCTCCAAGGTGAGTTCCAAGTTTCGGGCGCAAATTGGAGTCACCCCTTCCCCCAAGTGGCCGGTTGGCGAGCCGGCGGAACGCAGTTCCGATATGGCAGACAAGGTGAAAAACAGCCCCGGCTCCATCGGCTACGTGGAGTATCAATATGCGGCGAAGAACAGTATTCCCCAAGCCGCGGTGCTGAATCCCGCTGGTAGGTTTGTTAAAGCTTCCACGGAGAGTATGACTGCGGCGTGCAAGGCGGTAGAAGCGCCGCAGTGGAATCGCTTCTCCGCCTCGCTGACCAACGCACCCGGAGCCGGATGTTTTCCCATTACCAGTTTCACCTGGATTTACCTGCGCACACAATCCGCCGATTCCGCTCGTGCCGCCGCGTTAAGCGATTTTTTGAATTGGATATACACGGATGGCCAGCAATACGCGGTTCAGGAAGGCTATGCCGAACTGCCTCCGGCGCTGCTCGCAGCAGTGAGAAAGAAAGTCAAAGATTTGCAATAGGGTTCAGTTGCGCCGGACCTGGCGCGCACCCGATAAGATTCGCCGCGTTTCGCTTCGGAGGAATTATGCGAGATGGCTTCGTCTTCGTTTGTATAGCGTGGCTGACGGCTCTGGCGCTGGCGCAAAAACCCGCCGCGCCGCCTAAGACGGGCGAGAGCCGGCCATCCGGCAGCGTCTCCGCCGACTCGGGCCTGAAGGATATGTTCGGAGCAAAGATCAAAGTCGAATGGGAGGCGCTGAAGAAGAAGGACAAGAAAGGTTACGCGGAATTGTTAGCCGACGACTATCAGGGCGTCGAAGTCGATGGCAGGGGCGAGCGGAATAAGATTCAAGCGGTAAACGAACTGGCAAACACGAACGTCTACAACTATACGCTGTGGGGGTTCAAGCTGATTCCGCTGGGGCCGGACGCCGCCCTGGCGATCTACGAAGTCACCATGCAGTTCCCGCCCAAGGCGCAAGTACGCTACTCACGGGTGTACATCAGTGAACTCTGGGTGAAGCGCGCCGGGCAATGGAAGGAACTGCACTACCAGGAAACTCACGTCAAGTAGCCCTTTCTGTGTGCCCCACGGATTAAAATGCAACCGGCGCCATAGCGTTGCCATCCCATTCAGGGAGAGGGGAAGTCTCCATGAAAAAGTTGTGGTTCGCTCTGCTGCTCTCGGGCAGCTTTCTCCTGGCACAAGACAGCAATCCCAGCCAGCAGAAGTCGAAAGATTCCAAAGGACAGGTAACCGTACAGGGCTGCGTCGGCAGATCGAGCGGCGATTACATCCTGATCAAGCAGGACCCAGGCATGACTTATGAACTTCAGGCTACGGGCAAGATCAAGCTCCGCCAGTACCTGGGACAACGAGTGGAGGTAGCCGGAAAGGAGTCACCGTCGATGAGCACAAGCTCCGACGCCCTAACCAGAACGGGTTCTCCAGCGTCGGTGACGTTAACCATCACCTCGATCAAGACCATCGCGAAGGAATGCCCGGTGCGCTGAGTCTCTCAGTAGTAGGTTTTCGCAGAGGTTCACTTTGGTTCAGGTCAGGGTCTTAGTCGCAGTCCGGCGGCATGGCCATGATCGCGGTTTCGGAGTCACAGGGCTGCTTTTTCCTGGCTGGCTCCAGTGGGGCCGGGCGATTGTAACGGAGAATCCACAAGCCTTCGTTGTTGGTGAGGTAGATCAAGCCGTGGCCGCCGTCCGGAAGAAGGCTGGTGACTTTGTTGAACGTCTCCAGGGTCTTGGGATTGCGCGGGTCGCTCAAGTCGAGCACGCGAACGGTTTCGGTGGGATGGCTGCTGCTGGTCAGAGTCGTCGGTGTTCTTTCCGGAGCTTCCGCGATGGCCACATCGGGGCTAACCATCTGCAGGTTTCCCGCAGTCGACTGATTCGATTCCGCCGTCCGTTTCAAAAGGCTCGGCTTCTCCGGCTTGGTCACGTCCACGATCATGAAGCCTTGCTTGGTGGCCTGTTGAACGTACAGGTACTGTTTCGCGTTATCCCTCTGCAGCAACATTTGACTTCCGGTCGCCTGCGGCAAAGGCAAGTGGGCGATTACGGTAGCAGGGAGGTCGGTGGGTTTTGGCGCCGGTTGCTCGCTTGCGCTTGCCAGCGCGACCAGCACCCAAAGAAGCGAGACCGCCAAGGCATGTCCTCGCCTGACAGCTTTTCCTTGCACGGCCATAGATGACCTCAGCAAACTTCGCCAGCGGGCGGACTCGAACCTCGCCCCCCGCCTTCGGTGAACTATACCACCAATCTGAGCGCTCACCCAGTAGATCGATTGAGATTCGCTATCGTCTCACTCCGCCTCATTGTTGCGCCATGACCCCGACGCAACCGTTGCCGCTTTGCGTGGTGCAGATTCCGCCAGCCTGCATGGGCACAAAAGCGTGGTTATTGCTGGGATCGACTGCGATACTGTGTGAATTGGAGTTGGTCGTAACGTTTTGCAGCCACAGGTTGGTTGCGGCATCGATGACGCCCATGACCGGGCCACTGGGCATATCTCTGGCGGCCAGGTAGTAGCGGTTGTCGCCCGGGTTGTACCAGCCCTCGTCCACGCCGCCGACGTTATTGATGGTGGCGAGGATTGCGCCCGAAGTTCCATCAATCACGTACTCGTTGGGAGGGAATGCCTCGCCATCGTGGTCGGCGCAAGTTACGAGGAAGTTGTTCCCTGGACCATGAACAACGCCGGACGCCATGCAATACGGCACTACAAAGCTGTTGACGACCACCGGTCCACAGGAGACCCCCCCGCAGCTAGTGTCTGTGAGTCTCGGATCGATTTCATCGATGCTTCCAATGCTTGTGATCCCGATGGAATTCGGATTCGCCAGCAGCAGGTGACCGGTGTTGGGATTCCAGGCCATCCCTGCCAAACCGGCTGGCGATATGGCGCCAGAACAATTGCTGCCTGGGGCGGTTTGACTACAGAATGTACCTAGTGTTTGGTCGACGATAGGGCCGTGATGGCAGGGGATGGTGTAGGGCGTGCCACTTGGTGTGACGCCGATCCCGGGGATCAGCGACGCCGCCGACCCGGAGACGCCACCGAACACCTGCGGATTGGACGGATCCGGGCAGGGGAACGTACCCGCAACGTTGTCAACCGGGACGAGCGTGCTAAGTCCGACTCCTGCAGAGGCCCCTCCTCCCGCGCCGTCATAGTAGATTTGTCCAAGGATGCACCGCGGCGGGTTAAACGAAGCGCCGGTCTGCGCTATCACCCAAGTTTGTGAGAATCCTTGGGACGGATAAGTCGGAAAATCAGTCAGATCAGTTAGCTGCGAGGGCGCGGCATAGGGGCCGTAAGGAGTCGTGGCATCGATGGGCAGGCAATGCAGATCCCCCAACCCCAGCGGGTCCGAGTCCGACGTCCTCGGTGGTGTTGCGCCCACGATGTACTGCATGTCGATAAACGTGATAAAGGGCAAACCCGGATCGCCGTTGATGATCGCGAGAGCATGGTGCGTCGGGTCGTATGCCATCTCGTCAGCGCGGTCGTCTCCGCAATCCGCGGCGGAGCCGGCTTCGCCGTTCCAGGAGGAGACGCAGGGAGCGATGCCCAACGGACCGTCATAATCGGCCGAAACGCCGGTAGGTAAGGCGGCAACCACAGTGGGTGGAGTGGGCGGATTCTGGGTCAGGTCCATGGTAGTCAGATCGAAGACCACGAGCGAAGAACTGCCATTCCCGACGAACAAGGTGCTGCCGTCGTCGCTCACCTCGAGGCCATCCGGGCCGGACATGGGATTCACGCCGTTGGCGCGCGCAGCGCAGCACTGCGCACCCGGAAATCCCCCAAACTTACCGTTGGCGCCGAAACCTGAACCGAGGTGAAAGGGCGCATTCCTACACCCGAACCGGGTGAAATTACCGAACACCGAGACGATGGGCGGGATGCTGGGATCGCAGACGCTAGCCTGGTTTCCCGCCCCGGTCACGGCGTTGACGCCTTGGATGGCGTTCACCGCGAGGTCATTGGTCGTGTCGATGACTACGACGGCCAAGCCGATGCGGTCGGAAATGTAGTCCAAGTGGCGGGTCGGGGCGCCGGGCGCTTTCGCGACCCAGCTAATGTCGAAGGAGTTGAACGGTCCGCCGGGTTCGCCGGTGGGATTGTGCTCCGGCACGGGGATGACGTCGATGACGGCGTAACTGCCAGCGCTGGTGGTGCCGCACACGGGACAGTTGGACACACCCCCGCAGCCGCTGAGTATCACAAATAGTGCGGTGAAAAGAATAGTAAGCAGAATTCTCGGTCTCATCGAATTCCCTCCTGCGATTTTCCCTTCAGGACCAGTTGCGACCAGCCCCGGCGGTACCAAACTTGTTGACCGTTCCATCCGCAACGAACAGCCGAGCGGACCGACGCTAGAACCTGAATTGTAAGCGCTGCAACACCACAAAGTAGTTCTGCGGCAACGCGCCAATTAGACTGGGTTCCTTCAACTGATCCACGCTCAAATTGACCATGTACCTGACCCAATAATTGGGATACCAGTTGAGCCCAACGGTGTACTCCCTGGTGTGATAATCAAACGTGGGCACAAAACCCGGCACGTAATAGTTCAAGAGGCTCGTGCCCGGTTCCTTGGCCTGGATGCCAGTGAAGCGGAAAGCGAGTTCCCAGGCTCCCATTCCACGTCCCTTGCCGCCTGGAGTGTCGGGGCCGTACAGCGGACGATTGACCCGGGGAGTGCCGTTTTCCGGCCGCTTTTCCCCGGTCAGCAAGTAAGTTGTGCTGATGTCCCAAGCCTTGGCTCGGATTTGCGGAAGACTCAGGAAGCCAAGCCCCCCCGCCTGCTCGGAGCCGACGTTGTTGCGGGACTGCATGAGTTGATCGTATTCGCCGCGCAGAGCGAAACGCCCCTTGAGGTAGGTGAACTCGCCGTTGTAGCGCTCGATGGGCCCGTTAATGGCGAACTGCGGGAAGAAGTTGTAAACGCCATCGGGCAGCGCGCCGCTGAAGCTTTGATCCCTGTTAATACCCGTCGAACGCGCATGGTCAATGGAACCGCCAAAGACAAATTGCTTGAGCCAGTCGTTCTTGGATTTGCGCCAGGGGTAGAAGCGCAGCCGCCCAATCACTTCCGGTTCATTGGTGGTATTGGCTATCGCATATCCCTTGCCGTTAAACGCCCCCACCCAGTACTGCACGACGCCACCGTAAAGGTCTCCGTGAATGGCCACGCCCGGGCTGCGGTACGCGGAGGCCGCCGACGGGTACAACATCGCCTGGAACCCGCGTTCCACGAAGTCCAGGTTGGTGGCGCCGACTCCGGTTTCCTGAGCGAAGGGCACCTTGAACTGGCCAGCCTGAAATTGGAACTCCGGCCGGATTCTTACGTTGAGGTACACGTCGCGCACGACCGAGCCCGCGGTCGCCGCCGCGTCGGTGAGCAGGGCAAAATCGAAGTGAGAACCATAGTTGCCCTGAAACCCGAAGCGAGCGCGGCGCACGAGAAACGTGTCGGCGGGCGCGCCGTCGCCTTGGTTAGCGCGGTAATCGGTGTTCACGTAGCCGTAGGGGCTGATGCTAAACTGTCCGTCGGGGCTTTTGATGAAAAAGTGCTCGCCGCTCCATCCTGCCGTCAGGGGAGCGTCTTTCTTCGGAGCAGCGGCGGGTTGAGCTTGCTCAATCATGAATTCGGCGGGAACCCCCGGCTGAACAAAAGTCGCATTCAGCAGGCGGGCACCCTCCACCGCCGGCGATCCACTCTCCACCAAACCGGCATCGGAGACTTGAGTTCTGGACGCCACCAGTTTTTGCACCATGGCCTTCAGATCCTCAATCGTCTGGCGCTGCGCGGCGACCTCGCTGCGCAACTGGTTGACCTCTTCCTTAGTGGCGCCCCCGGAGGCCGATCCGCCGGTCTTGCTCGCGGGTTCCGTGCCTTGAGCATGGACGAGCGAACCTGGCACCATGAAAACCACCAGAAGCGCGAAAAACATTTTTAGCGAGCGCATATGTTTCTTCTCCCGGGATGATTTGCAAAACGGGCCTGTCCTCAAGGCATGTGTACACGCAGGCCGCGCGCTGCCTTGTTCGTTGGGGCCACGAACCGAAAGATTTCTAGAGCTAATAATTAGTTCCTGTCCGGTATGAAAAGCGGACCAGTTACGTATGACTGGCCGGTGTACCACATCAAAATGCATCTTGTCAAGAAACTTTTTTTCAGGCTGCCTTGGAGATGTCTCTGGCAACGACTCCTGCGCATAACGAAGTTTGGTCAGGAGTAAACGTCAGCGGAGTGAAAGACGCCGAATTCCCGGAAAGCGAAGAATGAACTATCCAAGAGTTGGCTAAGACTGGCAGAATTGAGGCGGGCGGGGCTCGAGATGGGACTCGCAACTCCGCGGAAGAGCGGTCCTTCGAGGGCCGCCGCCAAAGCTACGCGCAGGGACACCACTCGCCGATTTAGGCTGAACGGACTCTGCTGAGACGAATTCAAGTTGCACAAACAACCGGTGACAAGAAAAACCGATCGAACGGATCAATAGAATTAATTTGACAGCACTTGCGTCATCGGTGCTCACTGTCAAACTGCATCGTATCTGGAACGTCGCAGTTCCGGTGGGGCTCTGGAGTTTGTCCGCTCCGTGCCGTAATATCTAACTATCTCTCAAGAGAAACGAGGGGCTATGAGCGCCATAGAACAGGAAGTTCCCACACTTAGTTTGTTTCCTCCCTTGCAACCGCCTCGCCGTTACCTGTTCGGACCGGGACCCAGCATGGTGCACCCGCGGGTCTATGAGGCACTGTCGAAACCGATCGTCGGGCACCTCGACCCCTACTTCATCCAGGTGATGGGAGACGTTCAGCAATTGCTCAAAACCGCCTTCGGAACCAACAACGGCGCCACACTAGTGATTTCCGGCACCGGCAGCGCGGGCATGGAAGCTGCCGTTGCTAATTTTGTGGAGCCCGGAGCCAAGTTCGCGGTGTTCGCAAATGGGTATTTCTCCGATCGGCTCACGGAGATGGCGAAGCGCCACGGCGCCGACGTCGTACGCTTGGAGAAGCTCTGGGGTGAGACCTACACGGACGATGAAGCGAGAGAGTTCATCGGTCGCGAGAAGCCCAAGGTTGTGGCTTATGTTCACGCCGAGACATCGACTGGAGCCTTGCAATCGGGCCAGGCGATCTGTGCCGCCGCCCACGAGGCGGGCGCTCTGGCGATCGCGGATTGCGTCACCTCGCTCGGCGGAGTAGCGGTGCAGTTCGACCAAACCGGCATTGACGTCGCCTACAGTTGCACGCAAAAAGGGCTGAGCTGTCCGCCGGGGTTATCGCCAATGGCCATGTCGCCGCGGGCCATGGACTGGCTGCGCGCTCGCAGTTCTCCGGTACGCAGTTGGTATTTTGACCTCAAGCTGATTCACGACTACTCCACAGTGTCGCACCGCTACCATCACACAGCGCCGATTTCCATGTTCTACGCCCTGCGCGAGGCGCTGCTGGTCATTGCCGAGGAAGGAATCGAGAACCGCTGGGAGCGCCATCGCCGTTGCCATAGGTCCTTTGTCCAGGGCATAGAAGCGATGGGCCTGCGCATGCACGTTCCCGAAGAGCATCGAATTGCGACCCTGAACACGGTGTGCGTTCCACAAGGGGTGGACGAGGCGAAAGTGCGAAGGCGCCTATTGGACGAAGCAGGCATTGAGATCGCCGGCGGTTTCGGTCCGCTCGCGGGTAAAGTCTTCCGCATTGGCGTCATGGGACCGTTGGCTACCGAGGACAATGTGCGGCTTTTTCTGAAAGAGTTTAGCAAAGCGCTGAACGCCGAAGGCTACTCGATTTGAATTCATCAGATTCTTCGCTGCGTGCGGGATGACAGGCCGGCAGAGTGCGGCCACATTCCTTTCGTTTCACGGACCACAGAGAAAATCTGCCCCTCATCCAAGGGTCGGCGCCAAGGCGACAACGAATGACTCTGAAGTCGGTTGACACACTTCTTGACGTTTTACATTTCGCAGACAGCCACACGGCGGTTATCGTTCCCGAGCTTGGAATCCGTGTCACCTACGATTCGCTCCGCCAGCAGGTCCTGGCCATGGCGAACGGGTTGGCCTCCGCCGGCATTCGCCGTGGCGATGCTGTGGCGATCGCATTGCCGAATGGATTGCCTGCGATTGTGAGCTTTCTGGCGGCCTCCATCGCCGGAACCGCAGCCCCTTTGAACCTGGCGTACCCGTATGAGGAGTTTCTTTTTTTTCTCGGGGACACGAATGCCCGCATTTTGCTTTGCCCCCCGGTAGGCGCGGAGTTCGCGCGCAGCGCAGCCGCGGACCGCAAGATCCCAGTGTTCTCGGTGGAAATGAGCGACCAGGGCAAGGTTCAGCTAGTGGGTGCTGCCACCGGTGTTTCCGCAACCGAGCCCACGGCTGACGACATCGCCCTGATCCTGCACACCAGCGGAAGCACGGGGCGTCCGAAGCGTGTTCCGTTGCGGCATTTCAACCTCGCGGTCTCGTCGGCGAATATCGCGAACACCTACGCGCTTTCCGAGGAAGATGTTTCGCTGTGCATCATGCCGCTGTTCCACGTTCATGGGTTGATTGCCTCCACCATGGCAACATTGCTTTCCGGGGGGACCGTGGTTGTTCCCACCAAGTTCAACGCGCTTTCTTTCTGGCGGACGATTCGAGAACATCGCGTGACCTGGTATTCGGGAGTGCCCACGATGCATCAGCTTCTACTCGCCCGCACCCACCACAAGCCCGTAGAAGCTGCCTCTCTGCGCTTCATCCGTTCCTGCAGCGCGCCCTTGTCGCCAGAACTCATTCACAAGATCGAGGGGATGTTCGGCGTGCCCTTCGTCGAAGCCTACGGAATGACGGAAGCTGCCCACCAGATGACCTCGAATCCTTTACCCCCGCGACATCGGAAGCCAGGTTCTGTGGGTGTGGGCGCCGGGCTGCGCATCAGCATCATGGACAAGGAGGGCAATCACCTCGGCACCAACCAGCGGGGCGAAGTCGCCATTCAGGGAGCCAACGTGTTTCGTGGATATGAAAACAATCCCGAAGCCAACGCTCGCGCGTTTGTGAATGGATGGTTTCGCACCGGCGACGAAGGAATGCTCGACGCAGACTGCTATTTGCATTTGACGGGGCGGATGAAAGACATCATCATCCGCGGCGGCGAAAACATCGCGCCTCACGAAGTCGATGAGATTTTGCTGCGGCATCCTGCGGTCGCGGCGGCGGTCACGTTTGGCAGCGTGCATCCCACCCTAGGTGAAGAAGTGGCTGCCGCCGTGGTCTTGCACGAACCCCATGGGGCCACCGAATCGGCGCTGATCAAGCACTGCCGCGAGTTGCTGGCAGAATACAAATGTCCCAAGAAGATTTATTTGGTAAAAAGTATCCCCACCACCGCGACCGGAAAAATTCGCCGGCGCGCAGTCGCCGCCGCGCTCGTGGATAACCAACTATGCGATTCCTGATCGCGGGGGCGGGCGCAATCGGAGCCTACATCGGCGCACGCATGGCGCAGGCCGGGTTCGAGGTCACGCTTTTCGCGCGCGGGCCGCATCTTCGCGCCCTGCAGGAGCACGGCGTGCAGGTCAGAAGCAGCGAGGGAGATTTTGTGGCGCGGCCCACCATCGCCAGTTCCCTCGAAGTAGTGGGGCCGGTGGACGTTGTCTTTCTTGGGGTGAAGGCGCACGGCTTGCCGCAACTTGCGCCGCAGCTAAGGCCGGTGCTGGGGCCGGAGACCACAGTGGTCAGCACACAGAATGGAATTCCGTGGTGGTACTTCCAGGGTTTCGGCGGTGATTGGGAAGGATTGCGCCTGGAGCGGGTCGATCCCGGCGGCGTGATTTCCTCGGCCATCGAAGCGCATCGGGTGGTCGGGTCCATCGTTTACTTTTCGACCGAGATTCCCTCACCCGGGGTGATTCAACACATCGAGGGCAACCGCATTTCTCTCGGCGAGCCGGACGGCTCGCGCTCCGATCGCTGCCGCCGAATTGCCGAGGCGCTTATCGCCTCCGGCTTGCGCTGCCCGGTCACCACTCGTATCCGGCACGAGATTTGGGTAAAGGTTCTGGGCAACGCGTCCTTCAACCCGGTCAGCGCCCTGACCCGCGCCACTCTGGTTCAGATGGTGCACGACCCGGGAGTTTCTTCGGTGATCCGCAACATCATGCAGGAAGTGGAAGCGGTCTCCCGCAAGTTGGGCATGGAGTTACCTGTTTCCATCGAGCAGCGAATGGCAGGCGCGGAAAAAGTTGGTGAGCACAAGACTTCCATGCTGCAAGATCTCGAAGCGGGCCGCCCCATGGAACTGGAAGCACTGGTGGGCGCGGTCGTGGAGTTGGGAGAGCGGGTAGGGCTTCCCATGACCTGCACCCGCACGGTGTACAACTGCACCAAGCTACTGTCCCAGTGTGCCGTTCAGCAGCAGCCAAAGTGAGCGGTGCCCACGAGACGGTCTAGTCGTGACCGCGTGATGGTGCTGCTGTCGATCCAAACTTGCTGGGGTTGCTTGTGGAGATCCGGGCGTCCTCGCCCGGCTGGACGGGCGAGACGCCCGTCCCTCCACTGACTGTCTGCGGTGGGTTCCAAGCAGCGCTTTGTTTGACTTCCGGCAAGTTCCATCGCCTTTTTTCATCATCGACAAGAATATTTTGTTGGGGGCTTGACAATGGGGGTATACTGCTTCTCGTTGTGTGGTCCACTTATCGGACCACTTGCGAGCCCAGGTTGGCCACCACCATCAAGCCCGACTTCGAGGTTATCCGTAGGAACAAGGTCTACGAAGAAGTCGCCAAGCAGATCGAACGTCTGATTTTGAAAAAACTGAAACCCGGTGACAAACTGCCCTCGGAACGCGAACTGGCAGAGCTGCTGAGAGTAAGCCGCAGTTCCATTCGGGATGCGATTCGAGGCCTGGAGCTGATGGGCTTGGTTGAGCCCCGGCAGGGCGCCGGGACGATCGTTCGCGAAACCTCAGCCGAGTCGTTGGTCAATCCTTTTGCCAACGCGCTGAAGCGCCGGCGGGAACTGGTGAGCGAGCTTCTGGATTTTCGCCAGATCCTCGAACCGCCGCTGGGC
>Ga0187865_1001386_pt1 | contig 28022 bp, 29 predicted proteins | sample June2016WEW_11_1_2_FD_132989 | JGI IMG/M metagenome (GOLD analysis project Ga0187865, IMG submission 132989) | Peatland microbial communities from SPRUCE experiment site at the Marcell Experimental Forest, Minnesota, USA - June2016WEW_11_100 | ecosystem: Environmental > Terrestrial > Soil >...
CGGCGCAATCTGCGAGGCGTCAAGCGCAAGATGAGCAATTTTCCACTTCGTCCCCGGCATGCCAAACCACTGCCGCGGATCAACCTCAAGAAGGCGATAAAAATCGTTAAGTGAACAGTATTGCGGCTAAACTACGAGAGTGCCGATCAGTTTCTGAAGCATGGTCCTTCTCCCAGTGAGACGCATCTCACGCTGAGGATTCTACCACGGAAATACGGGGTTGAAGCGCGAAATTGCGGGCCGACGAGCTACCGGATCTGGAGAACGTTGACCTGTCCGGGTTTCGTTTGCCTCACCAGATCGCGGATCTCCGCGAACTGTGGCCGGTAAGCTGCGGCGTGGTTGAACTGAGTGAGCAGGACAACAATTCCGAAGGGGTGCTTTCCGGTCGGGTTCTGAAACCGGAGACTTTGGTCCAAAGTCACCAGAACATCGAAGCGGTACGCCGCTGCCTTCATCAGCGCGCCGTTTGTGAGCGCCCGCCAGCCCATCTGCGGGACGCTCCTCACTTCGTCGCCAGCGAAGGCTAATCGAAGCCGTGGATTCACGCACTCGTCAAGGAGGATGCGCATTCCTTCATCTGCTCGCCGGCCAGCTCCAGGAAGCGCTGGGCCTGGCCTCGTTCCAAGGACGGCACAGTCTCCAGGAATTCGTCCAGCGAGAAGCCCGCCGCCACGTGGTCGATCAGCATCTGCACTGGAATCCGAGTTCCCCTGAAGCAGGGTGCGCCCGAAAGTCGATCGGGGTCGGTCCACACAACTTCCTCCAACCGGCGAAGGAGTTCTGGTCTCATACATTCACGTTACAGCAAAGCGCCGCCACATTCCAAGTCGCAAAGTCGAGGCGATCTGGCACGCGCCGGTCCGCGTGAAACCATCGGACCTGCCATAAATGCTCGGCCCATCCTCCTGGCTCCGCCCGGCCGCGCCGCCGATGCAGTGGGAAGCACCGGCGACAAACCAGCCAAGTGGCTCGGGTCACGGCCGCCCGGACGATGCCCGATAGCGTACCATGGGCCTGATGCCCATGAAGGTGCGTGAGGTGATTCGTTTGCTCGAGACGCACGGGTGGGTGGAGATGCGATCGAGGGGCAGCCATCGGCACTTCAAGCATCCCAACGAGGCACTGGTGATCACAGTGCAGGGCAATGAGGGCAAGTAACTCGCACCAGGCACGTTAAACGCTATACTCAGGAAGGCAGGGCTGAAGTGACTGCGAGACGCTATCCGGTGGTCATCGAACCAACAGGGGCGGGCTACTCCGCCTATTCGCCGGACGTTTCCGGATGTGTGGCCGCAGGCTACACTGAGGAAGAGACGCGCCGAAACTTTCAGGATGCTCTGATTGCGCACTTCCAAGCCGTGCGTGACGTGGGCGAGCAGATCCCGGAACCACACACGTCCGTCGATTACGTGGAAGTCGCCGCATAAATGAACTGCCACGCAACGCTAACTGAATAGCACTGGCCTAATACAGCCCTACGTTATCGATCTCAAGCCACGCTCCGGAGCCCGCCGGCCCCGCGATCTCGAACACCAGCGCGCGCAAGTCGCGCGGGTTCCATACCGCCGCGCTGCCCGCCCTGCGCCGCAGCGAGGCGAAAGGAATCTTGATCTTTCGCCACGCCGTCGCAGCCGCAAACGGCGAGGCAAACGGATCGCCGGTACGCACGCCGTAGCTATTCACCAGCAGGCGGAACGCGCCTTCTCCACGCGCTTCGAAACTCACTCCGTGGTAACGGCTGACATCGGCCAGCTCGACTTCGCCCGGCGTCAGGGGGATCTCCAGGCGAACGTAAGGATGCTCCTTGGCGGCCATGCGCGCTTCCACCATCAGCGCATGATCGTGGCCGCTCCGGACCACCGGAAGAAACATCATGCGCGAATGGTCGGTGCCGGCATCGGTGCTGTTCACGCGGAGCGTGTTCAGGAGCGTGCGGCCGTCGGTCCGTTCCATGTTGTCGATGGCGCGCGGAATCGCGTGCACCGGAAGCGGCGTCGGCTGCTTGGATTGAATCGCGGCTTCGAGAACGTGCGGGTCAAGCTCCGCGCCGCCGAGAAACACGCGGGCGGTCTTCTCGATATCGCCGATCCGCTCGTCGGGCCGGCCATCGATGAGCACCAGGTCGGCCAGTTTACCGGCCGCAATGGTTCCGCGTTCTCCCTCCACGCCGAGGGCGCGGGCGCTGACGCTGGCGGCGGCGGTGAGGGCCTCGAGCGGCGTCAAGCCGGCCTCCACCAGCAACTCCAATTCCCGCAGCGTGGCGAATCCGTGGTAGGTGCCGGTCATGCCGGCGTCCGTGCCGACAGCAATCGGGATGCCGGCATCGTGGAGGCGGCGCACGTTGTCGAGCAGGTAGCGCCAGCGGCGCTCCGTGGCGCCCCCGGCCTCCTCGGTTCGCGCCCGCCCCGGCGCCGCACGGGCGATGACTTCCCGCGCGTCCGCGTCCAGCACCTCAAGCGCGCGCGGCGCAATCCGCGAGAGATCGTGCGTCTCGTAGACCGCCAGCGTCGGCACATAGGTGGTTCGTTTGGCCTTGAGAATCTCGATCAGTTCCTGGTCGGCCGCGGCGTCGCCGATACCATGCGCCAGCACGTCCACGCCGGCCCGCGCGGCGATCTTGGCCCCTTCCAGCGTCACCGTATGGGTCAGCACCTTGATGCCGGCGGCATGCGCATCCGCCACAATCGCCGCCAGCGTCTCCAGGTTCATGCTGGTCATGTTGGGCGCTGTTCCATAGCGCCAGCCATCGGTAAAGACTTTGATGACGTCCGGTTTGTAGGCCAGCAGTGTTCGCATGGCGGCATGAGCCTGCTCCGCGGTGCTGGTTTCGAGCGTCATGAAATCGCCCCAGCCGCCCTCGGTCCCGTGTCCAGCCGGGGTGCTGACGCGGGCGGCGAGGTTGACGCGCGGCCCTTGCACGGCGCCCGCCGCCCACAGGCCCCGCATGGGCGCAAACATCTCTCCATAGGCCGAAAAGTCATCCACGAAGGTGACTCCGCAGGCCAGATACGCCTTCAAGTTCTTGCCCCAATCCGCGCCCGCGCCGATCACCGGCGAAGCAGCCAGGTGCGTGTGGAGATCGAACAGTCCCGGAATGAGCGTCTCTCCGGCGGCTTCCACCACGCGCGCGCCCGGAGGGATGGCCACGTCCGCGCCCACTGCCTCGATGCGCGGGCCGCGTATAAGTACGGTGGCCGGCTGTGCGGGCGCGCCCGTCCCATCAATCACGCGGGCGCCGCGAATGGCCACGACTCCCGGTTGCGCCGCGGCCGCCTGCAAGAAGAACAGAAAAACGAGGACCCGCTTCATGCGACCCTACTTTTCGACCCACGGAAGGTACGCCGCGCCGTAGAGTCCGGCTTCGTTGCCGAGCGTGGCCTGGGCGATGCGCGTCCCGGGCTTGGTGGCGCGGTAGGTGAAGGAGCGCCGCTCGACGGTCCGCAGCATTTCGGGCGCGAAGAATTCCCACGCCGGCAACATACCGCCGCTCAGCAGATAGAGCGGGAAGTTGAACGTGTTCACCAGCATGGCCAGCGCGATGCCCAGCGATTCGCCCATCACGCGCCAGATGACGCGCGCTTTTTCGCCGGCTTCGTCGTCCTGCCTGGCGATGTCGCACACATCCTTCGAGGTGAGATTCTCGCCGAGGTGCAGCATGTCCGCCATGGCCACCACCGCGGTAGCCGAAGCATGCTTCTCCAGGCAGCCCTGATTGCCGCAGCCGCACGGATTGCCGTTCGGCACCACGGTCATGTGGCCCAGTTCACCGGCCATTCCCACGTAACCGCGCAGCACCCGGCCGCCGGAGATGATGCCGCCGCCGATGCCGGTGCCCAGGGTCAGCAGCACCAGGTCGTCCACCTCGCGTCCCGCCCCCATCCATTTCTCGCCCAGCCCGGCGGCGTTGGCGTCGTTCTCCAGAATCACCGCCGCGCCCAGGCGGCGGCCGATCTCGTCGCGCACCGGGAAGTTTTCGAGGTACGGCATATTATTCGAGCCGGTGATGAAGCCTTCCTGCATGCGGATGAAGCCGGGCACTCCCACGCCGATGCCCGCCAGCCGCGTTGCGCCGTGCCGCACGCGCAACTTCTCAATCGCCGCAACGATATCGGACAGGACGGCTTCGCGTCCTTCCGTGAAGTTGGTGGCGCCCGAGATTTTGTCGAGCATCTTGCCCGAGCGGTCGATGGCCGCCGCGCGGAGATTGGTTCCGCCGAGATCGAGTCCGATAGAGTAGGCGCGCATATGAAACGGCATGATAGCACGACGGTCTCTTTCCGGCTCACCGCCCCACCCGCTGCGCTTCCGAGTACACCAGGTCTCGAATTCGCAGATACCATTCCGCGCCCAGGATTTTGCGGGAGGGCAAGCCCTGCCGAAACTTTTCCAGCGCTTCAGGTGGACCGGCCAGGGCCATGTCCTGGATGGCGTTTCGACCAATGATATCGCGCACCGTGAGCGGCTGGACGGGCGTCGGGCTGAACGCGCCGGAAATGTAGTCGTTGAGAACCGCGGCGGCGGCGGCGTCCGCGCCCTCCTCGATTCGGGGCAGGGTCGCCGCCCGGCCCGGCTCCCGGCCGGCGGACCCGTTGGGGACGAGCGCCGGAATGACGCGCACCTCCATGGGCCGGACAATCCAGTAACCCACCTTCAATTGGGCTTCGAGACGGAAGCGGCCGGGATTGGCCTCCGGCGGAATCCAGACATCCAGCAGATACACGCGCGTATTCTGTCCGGGGATGTCCTCGTCGGGATCGGGCATGGCGCCGAAATCCGGAAGGCGATGCACTTCGGCCAGAGCATCGGGTATCCAGCCGCCGCCCGTCTTCACGAAATGCTCTTTGTACAAGGCCACGCGGCAGGCGTCCAACGGGTTGGTCACGACGTAAAGCAGGTAATTGGTTTTGGGTGGAACCGACACCACGAGATGAAAGGATGCGTAGCCGTTGCGCGGGACGGCCGGCGAGAGAATCTCACGAGGATGCTCCGCCCGGTCGATGGCGACGACACTCCCAAACGGGTCCACCCGCTGAAACTCGGAGTAGATCTCCAGCGATTGCGCGCGCAGCGCAGTCGCGGCGAGCGCGCCCATCAGGATGATGCCACCCCTCACGATCATGCTCTACTTCTTCTTCCTGGAAATGGTCTTCTTCTTCGCCGGCGCTGCTGCCGAGGAGGCCGCGTGGGCCGCCTGGGGTGCGGGTGCGCTCGCGGACTTCTCGCCCAGCCAGAATTTCAGCTCGGCGAGCTTGTCGCCGCTCAGATAGCCCGTCTGCCACTGGTCGTTGTCCACCAGCCCGTGCCACACCTGCGGGTCTTTGCGGTGCGCTTCCACGTAACTGTTCCAGTGATAAGTCTGGTAAATCGCGATGATATTGATGGCGTAAGCCGCGGCCAGCGGGGCATTGCCTTCGACGATGACCAGGTTGTCGTCATTGGCGTTGGACGCTTTGAAGCCGAGATTGTGCGAGCCGGTCATCACCACCGGATTCTCGCCGAACGGATCGATCACAATCACCTTGCTGTGAATGTTGACCATGCTGGCCCCGAGCAACTCCTGTTCCCAGCCGTGGAATTGCGACTTGATGTTGTGGGGCACCAGGACATCCTGGCTGAGGCGGTTGGGCGGCTCGACGCCATTCTTGAACAAAGTTACCGGGCTGGGAGAAGCGGTGCTGGGGTCGAGCGGCTTGGTGAGCTGGGGGATGTCCTGGTTGACCACCCCGCAAAAATACAGATCGGCGTTGTAGGTGGCCTGGTTCGCCGGGTTGTGCCGCTCGAGAATGTTCTGGAGCAGCGTCCAGTGCATGGGCTCTTCCTGGAAGGTCCCCGGATTGAAGAACAGGAACAGGATGCCATCCTTGGCCGCATTGATGAGGTTGCGCGCGAACTCCAGGTCCTGGGCGGCCGAGGTCTTCACGAACCAGGGCGTGACCTTGCAGCCATCCACCTGGATGGTCTTGGCCGTGGAATTGCCACTGACGAGCGCTGGCGGGTAGGCGTTGCCGGCATCCTTGATGCGGTTCCAGGCGGCCAGAAAATCGGCGGCCACGCCGGGGTCGTCGATGACCAGGCCGTTATTGGCCTGCGTGCAGAGACCGGAGCAGGTCCAGTTGGTGCTGCCGGTCAGGACACGCTGCGGCTTCCCTTGCGAGTCGCAGAAGACCACGAACTTGTTGTGGCCGAAATGGCCCAGCGGCACGATCCTGTCGATCACCGTGACTTTCGGCTTGAGTTGGGCGCGCACCGCGGCGTTCTCGTCGTTATCCGGTGGTTTGTTGCCTTTGAAGGCGCCGTTGGCGAGGATCAGGTTGCAGTCCTTACCGAAGGTCTCCAACGCGGGAATCAACTCCGGGTCGTTGAGTTCGTACAGGGCGGCGTAGAGCTTGCCGTTGTTCTTCCGGGTCTCGGCCAGAAGCGAGAGAATCGAGGGCCGGAGGAGGCCGCTGAGGGCGTTTCGCAACTGGTTGCCCGGCTGGGAGACGAGGTCTTTGATCTTGCTGTTCTTGGGTGCGGCGGCAAGCTGGCGCGCCACCCACTGGGCGGCCACGATGCCCTTGTTGAAGAACGCCGAGAGGTGCGGCGTCGACTGGCCGGTGATGGTCATGGCAGGCGTAAGCGGGCTGGCGTTGCTGGTGTCGAGCGAGAGCTGGTCCTGGCTGGGACCCACTACGGGGACAACCGAATACTGCACGATATCGCCCGGCTGGACCGAGTAATCCCACCACATGAAGCGCTGGACCGGAAATTTCCAGGGATTCTTGGGGTCAAGCTTGTCGGTGTCGGAGAAGCCGACGAAGCCATGCAGGTAAGTCTTCTGCCCCTTGGAGACGCGTAGGATGGAGAATCCGCGGCAGTTGGGAACAGGTTTCCCATCGTCAGGCAGCCACACCAGGCAGGTATGGTCGCCATTGTCATAGACCTTCAGTCGGATACTCATTTGGACATCATAAACCCGGGGACAGACGGAACGTTTTCCGGTTTTCGGCGCGCGCTAGACTGGATAGGAAAGCCTAAACCTCATGACACGACGTATCTGCTGCCTGATTGCCATCTTTGCCGCCTGCTGGTGCGCGCCGGCGGCGCCGAGATTTGAAGTGTCGTTTCCCGCCTCTGCGCACTCGGAACCCATTACCGGCCGGGTGTTCGTAATCCTTTCCCACAGCGAGACGCCGGAACCGCGGTTGCAGGCCGGCGGCTGGAGATCGGCGGGATTGCTCTTCGGCGTGGATGTGGATCAGCTCCGGCCCGGACAGCCGGCGGCGATCGCCGAAAGCGCCCTGGGCTATCCGGCCAACAGCCTCAAGGACGTTGCCACGGGCGACTACTATGCGCAGGCGGTGATCAACATCTACACCCGATTCAACCGCGCGGACGGCCATACCATTTGGGCGCACATGGACCAGTGGGAAGGGCAGCAGTTCAACCGCTCGCCGGGGAACCTGTACAGCCCGGCGCAACGCGTGCACTTCGACGCCTTGCAAGGCGGGGCCATAAGGCTGGAGCTGACGAAGGTGGTCCCGCCGCTGGAGGCGCCGCCAGACACCCAGTGGGTGAAGCGCGTCAAGATTCAGAGCAAGCTGCTGAGCCAGTTCTGGGGGCACGCCATGTACCTGGGCGCCACCGTGCTGCTGCCCAAGGGATACGACGAACATCCCGCGGAACGGTACCCGGTCATCTACAGCCAGGGTCATTTCGGCCTGATGGCGCCGTTCGGCTTCAGCGAAGGCCGGACTGGAGGCGGCAGGGGGCGGGGAGACGCGGATCTTGCGCAGCAGTGGATGTCGGACGACTTTCCGCGCGTGATCGCGGTGACCTTTCAACACCCCACGCCCTACTTCGACGACTCCTACGCGGTGAACTCGGCGAACAACGGCCCGTACGGAGACGCGCTCCTTCAGGAGCTCATCCCTTACCTCGAGGAACACTTCCGCATGATCCGCGAGCCGCGCGCCCGGACGCTCACGGGCGGGTCCACTGGCGGCTGGGAATCGCTGGCGTTGCAGGTGTTCCATCCGGACTTCTTTAACGGCGCCTGGACTTTCTTCCCGGACCCGGTGGACTTCCGCCGCTATCAGCTTGTGAACATCTACGAGGATGACAATGCGTTCCAGCCGCCGGGATTCGAATATGCGATTCCGGAGCGGCCCATGATGCGCACCGCGGAAGGACAAGTCACGGTGACCATGCGCGGCATGAGCCAGCTCGAGGAAGTGCTGGGCAGCCAGGGACGCTCGTGCCAGCAATTCGAGGCCTGGGAGGCGGTGTATGGGCCGGTGGGGGCGGATGGGTATCCGCGCCCGCTGTGGGACAAGCGCACCGGCAAGATCGACCGCGAGGTTGCGAACTACATGCGCGACCACGGTTATGACCTGGGCGCGTACATGACGAAGAACTGGGACAGCCTGGGCCCGCGCCTCAAGGGCAAACTGCACCTTTACTGCGGGGACATGGATAACTACTATCTCAACCTGGCGGTCTACATGCTCGAAGACTTCCTGAAGACCACCAATGCGGGCGCCACTTTCGATTACGGCCGGCCGATGAAGGGCCACGGCTGGCATCCCGACAGCAACGCCGCCCTGGTGAAGATGATGGCGGCGCAAATGCAGAACGGGCGGTAAATCCGTCTGTCCCCTTTCCCCCCCTTCCGCCCGGCATTTGGTAGGCCCGGCTGGACTCGAACCAGCGACCCTCAGCTTAGAAGGCTGATGCTCTATCCGCCTGAGCTACGGGACCATATCCTCGGTTTACCGTGGCAACCCGGCCCCGCCGCCGAGGGCGGCTATGACACCGTGCTGTTGGGGCAGGCCGCGGCAACCAGGATCGACGTGGACCAACCGCAAGAGAAGCTGAAACGCCCGAACCAGGCGCGCGTGACGCCTTTCGTCGTCTGTTCGAGGGGGCCGTCGGCCCGCGAAGCTTCATGAAAAATCGAGCGGCATCGGCTAGGGCGCTTTTTCGACCCCGTCAAGCAGCCGTGCCTGGGGGTGGTGGGTCAGTTTGAACCCGGTCGTCCGATAACGGGCTCGATCCATACGTCGCTTCCGCCGAAATAAACCTGCACGGTTAGCACCAGGGTTCCGTACATGTCTCCGCGAATGGGATCACTGGTGAACTGATGGATGTGGTCGCTTTTCAGGGTGATCCCGTGCCCCGTAGGAGTGCTGATCGGTACACCTTCATTGGTGATGCGCCCCACAAGCCAATCGTAGTCAACGGCAGGTAGCTCCGCGCCGCCTTTACCGCCCGCGAGGTGCTTGGCGATTGGGCGAATTTTGACGTGCTTTAGTTCGCACTGGCGAATCGCCGTCTTTTTCATGTCATAATCGTACCATTCTTGATCCGGTAAACCCAATCGCCAGCCTCGGTTTTGGTGTACTCGATCTTGAGGTCGTGCTTTCTCCTTTCCTTCGAAATAAAGACATGCACGCTCTGCGCCTGCCAGCCGGTGGCATCCATGATCTCGGAGAGGGTGGCACCCTTGGCGCGCCCGATCATCTCCAGGATCTTCGCGCTCTTGCTCTCGGCGCGCGGCGTGCTCGCTTCTTTGGCGCGGGCGCCTTTCTTCGGCGCGGTCGCCCGGAATCTTTCCCTGGCGGTTTTTGTCCGCTGCTGGCGAAATCGTTCCATCCGCTTGTTTAGCAGATCGTTGGCGAAGCTGCGGACAAGCATCGCCTCTAGTTCCGCAATCATGCCGTCTGCCACATGGTAGGCGCTGAAGTAGTGTGCAAGCTCATGCAGTGGGACTGGGTAATCGGTGATCTGACGGGTCTTTTCTTCGCTAGTCTGATACGCCTGATTGCGCTTGGGATGCTTGACCCGCTTGATCCTCTGAATCTCGCCACGCTCGCGATTATAGGCGTGGTTCATCTCTTTCCACAGGCTCTGTTTCCGCGCCTTCCCGGTGTAGATCGCCTGCCCACGGCTGTCGAAAAAGATGTAGATTCCACGGCTCGAATCTAGTTCTTTCCGCAGCCCTTCGAAATACAGATGGTTGCCGTCACCTGCAAATAGGACCCAGCTAGCTCCCTGTTTGGAAGGGGTCTTCACGATTGGAAAGAACTCAACCAGCGGCCGAATTGCTTTCGCCTGCATGTTCTTTTCGCCTGCTACTGTTGCCTTGTGGAGCAACTCCGACAATTGGCGCTCCGTGATCGTTTGGCGATTCTTCCAGACCTGTATTCCTTGAATGGTAATCCCGATCCTGTTCGCCAAGTCTCGATCCGTATTCACTCGAAACTTCTTCTTTAGTGTCGAGATAATGCTGTTGCCCGTCACGATAAGAGTCCCTCCCGCTTCGAGCGCAATGGCGCTAACCGGCGTTGTGGTAGGCCCGGCTGGACTCGAACCAGCGACCCTCAGCTTAGAAGGCTGATGCTCTATCCACCTGAGCTACGGGCCCACATCCTCAGTTTAGCGTGGCGAGCCGGCCTTGCGGTGCAGTATATTGAGACGTGATGCGCACCCTGGCTGTTCTCCTTTGCCTCTCGGCTCTGGGCCTCCGCGGCGCGGACTCCGCGGCCACGCCCGCCGGCCGCTGGCGGACCTTCGACGATAAAACACCCGGCAAGCCTAAGTCCATCATCCTGCTGTACGAAGAGAAGGGGCTGCTGTTTGGCCGCGTGGAAACGCTGGTCGATCCGGACGCCGTCAAGATCTGCGACAAGTGCAGCGACGAACGCAAGGGCCACGCGGTGACCGGCATGGTGGTCGTTCGCAGAATGAAGAAAGGCGGCGACGAGTACACCGGGGGCGACATCCTCGACCCCAAGAACGGCTCGGTGTACCGCTGCAAGATGCGCCTCGTCGACCAGGGCCGCAAGCTCTCCGTGCGGGGCTATCTGGGCTTCTCCCTGTTCGGGCGCTCGCAGACGTGGATCCGCGACGATTCGGGACAGAAGTGAGATAATCGCGGCATGCATACACATAGTCGCCGCGAATGGATGGGCGGAGCTGGTCTGGCTCTGTTGGCCGGGCGCTTGCGGGCGCTGCCCCTCTCACGGATCAAACTCGGCGTGACCACCGACGAGATCGACGACGACGTCCTCACCGCGGTCAAGTTTCTGCGCGAGTACGGACTCGGTTGGGCCGAGGTGCGGAACATCTGGGGGAAGTACAATACCGGGCAGCCGATGGAGAAGATCCGCGAGGCGCGCGCCATCTTCGACCAGAACGGCATCAAGGTGTCGATCGACAGCACGCCGTTCTTCCGGATTCCGCTGCCGCCCGAATCCGCCGACGGGCAGCGAATACTCGATGAACAGTGGGCCTTGCTGAACACTTCCATGGAGCGGGCGAAGGCGTTCGGCACGCAGAAACTCCGCACTTTCGCGTTTATGCTGGACAGCTCCGGGACTCCGTCCGATAAGAGCTACGCGCGAATCTACGAGCTGCTGGGTGAGGCCGCGCGGCGCGCCAAGCCGGGTGGATTCCGGCTGGCCATCGAGAACCTCGGCGGAGGGTGCGTGGCAACCGGGGCGCAAGCGGGCGAAATGCTGAAGCGCGTCCAGGAGGACAACCTCGGGCTCACGTGGGACCCCAACAACGCGGGCGAATCCGGCGAGCAGGCGTTTCCCGATGGCTACCGCAAGCTGGACCCGGCGCGCATCTTCCATGTGCATCTCCGCGACTACAAGCACCAGGACGGGAAAGTGGTGTGGACTGCCGTGGGCGATGGCGAGTTCGACAACCTCGGGCAGCTCCGCGCTCTGCTGAAGGATGGATACCAGGAGACCTTCACGCTCGAAACGCACTGGCGGGACCCGAAGGGCAAAGCGTACTCGAGCGCGACATCGCTCAAGGCCTTGCTGAAGGTGATCGAGCGCGTGTAGAGGTGAGAGACAGAGTCGGAGTCCGGCCGGTTCTAGTCCTGATCGGCTTCACCGCGGCCATTGCTCAGATCGTGCTCATGCGCGAGCTGATGGTGGTCTTTTGCGGCAACGAGATCTCGCTCGGGCTGATGCTCGGGAGCTGGCTGTTTTGGACCGCCGCGGGCAGCGCGATGGCGGGCCGCCTCGGGGAACCCCGCCGCCTGATGGCCGGCCTCGAAGCGCTGGTGGCCATGGCGCTGCCCGCGACCATCCTGGCGGTGCGCGCCAGCAAAGGGGTGCTCGAAGCGGTTCCGGGAGAAAGCCTCGGGCCTGGGCCGATGTTGCTCGGTTCGCTGGCGACGTTGAGCCTGTTCTGCGTCGTGTCGGGCGCTTTGTTCGCCGCCGGCAGCAGGCTCTACGCGGATCAGGCGGCCACCTCGACGGGGGAAGCCACCGGTTCGGTATACCTGCTGGAGGCGCTGGGGTCCGCCGCCGGAGGCATTCTGGCCGGCCTAGTGCTGGTGCGATTCGTCGCCCCGCTCGAGATTGCATTGGGACTGGGCCTGCTCAATCTTCTGGCCGCTGCGGGCCTTGTCATCCGCGCGCGGTTGGCTCGCGGCGCGGCGATGGTCGCACTCGCCGGCGTGGCGGTGTTGCTGGCGCTTCCTTTCGGTCTCCCGAGGCTGGAAACGGTTTCCCTCGAGCGCTTCTGGCGCGGTTTCCGCCTGGTCGCCACTCGCAACTCGGTCTATGGCAATCTGGCGGTGGTCCGGACGGGAGGCGCCAGCAGTCTTTACGAGAACGGTCTCAACCTTTTTAACGTGCCCGACCCGGCCGCGGCGGAGGAAGCGGTGCATTACGCTCTGCTCGAGCACCCTTCGCCGCGAAGCCTTCTGTTGATTGGCGGAGGCGTCAACGGAAGCCTGGCCCAAGCGCTCAAGCACGCCAGCCTGGAGCGGATCGATTACGTGGAGCTCGACCCCGCCATCCTGGACCTCTTCCCCATACCGGCGGACCCGCGCGTGCGCGTGCACGTGACCGACGGGCGCCTGTTCCTGAAGACCACGGCATCCACCTTCGACGTCATTATTGTGAATCTGCCGGATCCGCAGACCGCGCAGTTGAACCGGTTTTACACGCTGGAATTCTTCCGGGAAGCGGCGAGGAAGCTTACGGGGAGTGGCATCCTCGCGCTGCGGCTGACGGCGTCGGAGGATTACATCAGCCCGGAACTCGCCGCATTTCTGCGCTCGATCCACAAGACCCTGCGCGCGGTGTTTCCCGAGGTCACGGCGATTCCGGGCGAGACCGTTCACTTCTTCGCCGCCGGGCGAGCGGGGATTCTGGCGGCTGGCTCCGAGGAGTTGCTATCGCGCCTCCGGGCGCGGCGCCTCGAAACCAGCTATGTGCGCGAGTACTACATTCCCTTTCGCATGATGCCGGATCGCATGGCCGGTCTCGACCGGCAGATCCAGCCGCGGCCGGAGACGCCCGTGAACCGCGACTTTGCGCCGGTGGCCTACTACTTCGACGTGGCGCTCTGGAGCAGCCGCTTCAACCACGGGTATCGCGACCTGTTCCGCGCCATGGCGGGCATCGACTTTCGCTTACTGGCGGGCGCGGTGGGCGCGCTTCTGCTGGTGCTGGTGGCGAAGAAGCGGCGGCCCCGAACCACTGCCGCATGCTGCACCGCCGCCATGGGTTTCACGATGATCGGCCTCGAGATGTTACTCCTGCTGGCGTTCCAGGCGATCTACGGGTACGTCTACCAGCAACTCGCCGTCATCATCGCCGCCTTCATGGCCGGCATGTCGCTGGGGAGTTGGCTGGCCTTGCGCGCGCCAGCGAGCCGGGGGATACGTACCCTCGTGTTTCTGCAACTCGGCGCTGCCATCGCTCCCCTGCTGCTCTACGCGGTCTTCGAAGCCGTTACCCAGGTGACTAGCGGCCAAGTGCTGTTTCCCGTGTTGGCACTCTTTTGCGGAATGCTGGGCGGTTGCGAGTTTCCGCTTGCCAGCCGGATTCTCTTCTCGAGCGGCCGCGGGCGCAGTCCGGGAACATTATACGCGCTCGACCTGGCGGGATCCTGCCTGGGTGCGGTGCTGTTCAGCGTCTACCTGATCCCCGTGTTCGGCTTTCTCAAAACGGCCGTTCTGGCTGCGATGGTGAGCCTGGCCCCGGCAGTGATGGCCATGCGCTCGGTTTCTGAAGCGAATGGGCGTAGCTGATCCCTGTGGGCGGTTTGCGCGCGCATATTGACACAATGTGCTACATGCGGTATTTATGAAGTATGGTCAACCGCACCACCGTCAATGTCTCGCTTACCCCGGAACTCGACGCGTTCCTTCAGAGCCGGGTCCGGTCTGGCGGCTACCAAACAACCAGTGAGGTGGTCCGAGAGGCGCTTCGGCTGTTGCAGCACCAAGAGAAGCGCCGGGACGCATCGTTGCGGGAACTCAGGGCCAAACTCAAACGCGGTGCGGCCCAGGCCGAACGTGGAGAGTTGCTCGACGGTGATACGGTCTTCGACGAATTGCGCGGGCTCATTGAGGAACGCAGACGAGCCAAGAAGAGAGCCGACAAGCGGTGAAGCGGCTATTCCTTCTCACCCCCGAAGCCAGATCCGACCTGGCCGACATCTTTCTCGACATTGCCGAGGATAGCCCCGCCGCCGCGGAGCGCCTTCGGCTTGAAATCTACCAAGGCTTCGAACGCCTGGGCCAGTCGCCCGGCATCGGCCACTATCACGAAGAACTTCTCGACCGGCGCTATCGCTTCTGGAACTTCTACTCTTACGTCGTGTGCTACGTATGGGAACAGAAGCCGATTCAGATCATCGCCGTTGTTCACGGCGCCCGCCATCTCGCGTCCTTCTTCAGCTCCAGGCTGAGTTCAGAATGATCTGCGGCACGCTCCGACCCAGCGCCGGCGGGCGGCGGAAGATTGGAACTTCTGTTTAGATGCGCGGTGCTTTCCGTTCACGCCGCGGACTCCGCCACGTAGGCGTCGAGCGGCAGTTTCGCGGCCATTCGTCTGTTCGGCTTTCTCAAAACGGCCGTTCTGGCTGCGATGGTGAGCCTGGCCCCGGCAGTGATGGCGGTTCGTTCGGTGTCCCAGGCGAACTCCCGGAGCTGAAGACCAGCGCGGTAAACCGGAAGATGTCGGTGTCGGCATCCTGCCAGCAATTCTTGGGCAGGTCGGCCTTGTAGCAGGTCTGCTCCAGAAAAGTGGCGCGGTCCCACTTTTCTTCTACCGGAACCTGGGGGAGCAGCAGCCCTTCGATGTCCCCCTTCTTCATGATCAGGCCATGCTGTCCCACGCGGATCTCCTTGACGTCGAGCACCCGGCGGAGCGGTGAAAGGACCGAGACTTCGTACTCCAGCGCACCCAGTTCGCTCGCGGAGACGGGCCGGAAGCGGGTGTCCCGCAAGGCAGCGAACGCGGCCACGTCCCGAACGGTAATCGCGAGAGGCTTCATGGGAGCTACGTAGCCGATGCAGCCGCGCAGTTGCCCGTGCTCCTTGAGGGTGACGAAGGCGCCGCGCTCCTGCTCCAGCGCCGCCAACCCCACTGGTGAATACTCGTACTGCTTGTGATCTCGCACGGCGGTTTCCACGGACTTGCGGGCGATCTTGAGCAGCTCGTCTTTCTCCCGCGTACTGAGAGAGAAAGGCGTCTCGCTGGCCGCGCCGCGCGCCGGGGCTTTCACGAAAGCCACGGCGCCGTAGCCCACCACGCGGGTCTTGTCGCCGGCCGGCACATCGCCGGAGTTGGCATAGTCCAGCACCTTGGCCTGCGAGGCGCCCAGCCGCTCGGAAGCGATCATGGCGGCGATGATGGGATATCCGCCGCAGGCCTCCCAGACGTTCACGCTGGGCTCGAAGTTGCGCGCCATGCTGAGGTAGTCCCACTCTTCGATGGCCTTCAAGGTTTTGTGGTCGATCCTGACGGCGTCGTTGTAGGGGTGGTAGTGCGAGAGGTCGGAACTGGCGACGATCAGGGTGTTGGTGCCCTGCATCAGCTTGGCCAGCGCCAGACCCAGCGCGCGGCAGGTTTCATAGCTCTGGTCGCCGATGACGATGGGCACAAGCTGGAACTGTCCCAGCACGCGCTGGAGGAAGGGGAGCTGATCTTCCAGGGCGTGTTCCCGCATGTCCGGCGTGACCGTGTGTCCGGCCCCCGAGAGCTTGATGAGCTTGCTCATGGCGGCCAGCTTGACGGCGAACGCCCGGTCCACGGGGACCTGGCCCAGCGGCGTGGTGTAGGCGGCGCCGTCGTACACCGACGCGAAACCGAAAGACTCGTAGTGCGAAGGCGCGATGACCACCACGCGGTCGAACTTGCGGCCTTTGAGCAGGGCGTAGGAGTACGCGGCCACTTGCCCGGCGTACTCGTAGCCGGCGTGCGGCGCGACCAGCGCCACCACGTCGGTGAGCGGCGGAGGCGCGGCCTTCGCTAGGAAACCATCCACCATTTTCGCAAGTTCGTTGGGGTCGGCCGGATAGAACGATCCGGCGACCGCGGCCGGCCGCACCTTGGCGGACTCGGCGGAGCTGGCGCCCCTGGGTCGGACCAGAACAAACGCCGCGACCAAAGCCAGCACGATGACAACGACAGTTAGAATTCTCATAAGTGAAGTAATCCGTCCCAAACTCCCGGGATGGCTTGTTGGCAGAACTGGCATTTGCCCCGGTTGAGGTGAATGGCCCTCACCGCGAAGCCGGCGCGCTCCACCACCACGCGACGGCACTTGGGGCAGTAGGTGCTCTCGGCCGGATGGCCGGGAATGTTGCCGATGTAAACGTAGTGAAGCCCTTCGGCGTCGCAGATGGCTTTGGCGCGCTCGAGGGTCGGCACGGGCGTCGGCGGAAGATTCTTTAAGAGATACTCCGGATGGAATTGCGAGAAGTGCAGCGGAACGTCCGGGCCTAACTCCGTTTTCACCCACCGGGCGAGCGACTTGAACTCCTGGTCGGAGTCATTCAAGGTGGGGATTACCAGATAGACGATCTCGTTCCAGGTCCCCTGCTTGCGAATGGCGGCCAGCGTGTTGAGGATGGGCTTCAACTCGCCGTTGACCACTTCTTTGTAGAACTTCTCGGAAAACGCTTTGAGATCGATCTTGATGGCGTCCACGCGGCGGCACAACTGTTTCAGCGGCTCTTCCTGAATGTAGCCTCCGCTGACCACCGCGCTCTTCACGCCCGCGGCGCGGCCGGCCTCCGCGGTATCCAGGACGTACTCGCAAAAAACCACCGGCTCGCTGTAGGTGTAGGCGATGGAAGGGCAGTTATACCGCTGCGCCACGGCGGGCACGCTCTGGGGAGGAAGATAGGTGTTCTCGACCTGTTCCGGCCGGGACTGCGAGATCTCCCAGTTCTGGCACATCTTGCAGTTGACGTTGCAGCCCGCGGTGGCGATGGAGAAGGCCATGGTGCCGGGCATGAAATGAAAGAAGGGTTTCTTTTCGATGGGGTCCACGTGGGCGGAACAGACGCGGGAGTAGACCAGCGAGTAGTAAGTGCCGCCGCGGTTTTCGCGCACGCCGCAGTAGCCGCGCTCGTGGTCGTCGATAACACATTCGCGCGGGCAAAGCTTGCACTTGATCTTCTTATAGGGCAGTTTCTCGTAGAAGCGCGCTTCGATGGTGAACTGCGCGTCGTTGGCCGCGGGCTTGGCTGGGGCGCTTTCCGCGGCGCACGCCGCCAGGCAGGGCAGGGTAGCGGTCTTGAGAAATGCCCGGCGGTCCATGGCTTCAGATCTCCACTTTTTCGATCAGGTTGGGGTCGTTGGTTCCGAGCCGGTGCTGGGCATCGGCCGCCCTGGCGATGTAGGCCGGTTCCCGGTGGACATCCCGCAGGGGCTCGATCCCCTTCTCGGCCCGTTTTTGTTCGATGATTTGCCACCCCGTGTAATCGAGCGCCACCGGGTCGCGGGAAGTCAGAATGCCGTTGAATGGCCAGGACCACTGCGGCATATAAGAAGGCCCGCCTTCGTACTGGGGCGCAATGGCGTCGCAGATAGTCAGCCTCACCTTCTGGCGGATGGGCGGCAGCATGTTGACGTCGGCGACGTACGGATCGCCGGCGGTGAGGTGGTACTTGTTGGGGTTGTGTATGGCGCCGAACAGGTTCTTGAGGGCCATGGTGACGCCCACAATGCCATGGTCTTTGAGCACCGGCAGGTTGACGACGGCGTCGCAGGTTCGCGTCACGGTTTTAGAGAGGAGACTCCCCACGCTGCCGTAGATTGCCAGGTCGGCTTCATACCCGGCGGCATCGTTGCCGATCGCGCGGATGCGATCCTTGCGGGAGGCCACCTGGTATCCGGCGCTCTCGAGGTCGGAGTTCAAACGGTCCCAGATGACGATGTTCTTCTGCGGAATTCCGGCCTGCTGGAGCCGCTCGCAGACGGCTTCGACCAGCACCGGATTGGTCGACGCGCCCCGGCCGGCCAGGCAGTTGACTTTCAGCCCGACCACCTCGCTGGGCCGGGCGATTCGCTTCCAGGCCTCGACAGGCGAATCGGCGTCATAGAGGGACTGGATGGCGCGGTCGAGCACTTTCAGGAGACGGGCGGAATCGACGGAGGCGCCCGATAGCCGAAGCGACGGGTCGCGGGCGATGACCACTCTCGATTTGCCTGGGACGGCGGCGTGGCCGGAGAGCGCGCCGGCAAGGCAGGCGCGCAGGAGATTTCGGCGACTGGTGCCCGGGTTTCGGTCCATACGCAACTCCCCCGCCTGGCCGGCGAATAACACGTATCCCGATTCTGTTATAGCACCCGGCTGGCGGTGCTGGTGAGCTGCGCGCGGCCACGCTGCAGCGGCGGGCTACCGCTCTGGGGGCGGCGGACCGTTCGGGTTGCCGCGGCCTCCGCCGCGGCCGGCGCCGGCAGGAGGCTTCCAGCCATCGTTCGACGGACCGTTCTGGAAGAAGTAGGAGTCTTTGCTCAACGGATGGCCGGTGGCGAACGTAAAGTTGGCCTGGCCGAAAATCTTGCCGGCCCTCTTGGTGTCGTTGTAAACCTTGGTGATCATTTGTTGGTATTCGGGGGAGGTCGCCGGGTATCCCGAAAACTGGCTCAGATCGTTGTTCCCGATGATCACGACATCCACACCGGGCACCGAGGCGATGTCGAAGGCGTTGGCCACGCCGGTGGGCGTCTCGATCATGATCACCACCAGCATGTTGTCGTTGATGGTCTGGTGGTAGTTGATACCATTGATGCCCCAAATGGCCGTTGCCTGGCCCTGCCCGGTGCTGCGCCGTGCGACCGGCGGATACCGCGCCCACTTGGCGGCCTCCCGCGCCCGGTCCACATCATCGACCGTCGGGACAATGATGCCCAGCACCCCGATATCGGTGGCGTGCTGGATGTGCCATTCCTGCGCGTCCGGCAGCCGGATCATGGGAATAGCGGGGGCGTGCGGGCACGTGCCGATCATCTTCTCGATATCGGCGAACTCGAGCGTGCTGTGCTGCATCTCAAACCAGGTGTAGTCGTAGTGCTTGGCCGCCTCGCAATAGGCGGCCGGGTCCATCTTGGATTGCGTGAAGCTGAAGATCTGTTTGCCGTCGAGCAGTTTCTGCTTGGCCGTGTTGTAAAGCGCCGGTTTGGCAGCCGGCTGCTGTTGCGCTTGCGCCGCCGACGCAGCGAACAGGCAGAGCATCGTGCCCATCGCGGCGGGCAGGACGATTCGTTTGATATTCATGAACCTCTCCGTGGTCTTCTTTCTACTTCACGACGCCGGGGGCCGTCTCACTCATGCCTTCCACCCATCCCGGATACCATCGAAAAATGTTGCCGGTCAGGCTGCCGATGAAGATATCGCCGTTGAGGCCGAGCGAAAGCCAATGCCCGGGACTTTCCATGGAGCCTAAAATCTTGCCCGTCGCTATGTCGATGCGCATGATCCGCCCCGCCAGCGTATCGTAGGCCAGGTTCTCCTGATTGTTTCTGTGAGTGACGATCCACAGCTCGTCCTTGGGCGAGATGTCCATTCCCTGGGTGGCCCCGAGATGGGTCCACTGCCGGAGGAACTTGCCATTGGAATCGAAAATCTGGATACGATTATTCTCGCGGTCGCTGACATAGACATTCTGGTGGGAATCGACCCTCACGGCATGGGGGGTGTTGAACTCTCCCGGTCCCGTGCCGCGCCTGCCCCATTCCATCAGGTACTTGCCCTCGCGGGAGAACTTGACCACGCGGGAGTTGCCGTAGCCGTCGGAGACCAGGAAATCGCCGTTGGGTAAGAACGCAATGTCGGTGGGACGGTTGAACGTGTCCTGGGTTGCGCCCGGCTTTCCCTTGGTGCCAAAAGTGCGCAGAAGCTGGCCGTCGCCGGTGAACTCCATGACCAGGTGAAAGCCGGTATCGGTGGCCCACACGTGGCCATTCTGGTCCACGCGCAATCCGTGAACGATGCTGAACACACCCTTGCCGAAGGAGCGGAGGAATTTCCCCTTGGCATCGAAGACCACGATGGGGTCGGCTCTGGGGCCGCGCTGGCCGGCGTACACCGTGCCATCGGCAGCCACAGCAACCGCCGACAAGCGGCCATACCTCCAGCCATCGGGGAGCGTGTCCGGTTCCTGTCCGAACAGGATCATGACCCGGTACCTGAGCAAGCCACCCTCGTGCGGATACCAGCCCTGTTGCTGTTGGGCCGAACAGACCGCGACGAAAAGAATGGCGAACGAGATGAGGAGAAACCAATGTGCTTCTTTCATGTGATGAGCCTCGGCAAGAACCCCGATGATAGTCCGATTCAGAGACAGCGTCAAGAAAGCCTGGGATTTTAACCGATCGGGATGCGCACGACGAGCCCGTCCTTGACGCGCGCGATCAGGGCGGAGAAGGACGTTACACCCTGGCTGTGCATGGCCCGGTAGTGCGCGCCGAGGGGCGTTACGTCCACCACCAGGCTGTGGCTGTCGATGGCCACCCGCACATCGGGTACGCCGTCCCCATCCAGGTCCACCTCGTCGGAGAGGTGCGCGGGCAGCCTGTCCGCGGGAGTCCAGGTAATCTGCACAAAGGGGCCGATGCGCTGCCAAGGCGATCTCCGCGGCACGGGGCGGTTCACCACAATCCGGTAACCTTCGCGCTCAATGACGTGCGAGATTTCGCCGCCGGAGTATGTGGGGTCGATGCGCAAGTGCGCGGCGCCGATGGCGCTCTGGAACCACCCGAACAGGAGAAACGGAGCGAGCACGGCCAGCGCCAGGGTGAGCACCGCGCCGGAATTGCCCAGAATGGAGCGTAGTTTTCTCATGATCGGCCTCCTTCAAACCATCAAGCCAAATAGCTTTTCCAGCGTGCCCGCAATGATGCTCCCGCCAAACATCACGGCGAAAGCCCAGGCGGAGTACAGGTGCATCAGGCGCGCCCGCTCGGAGGACGCTCCGGATTCCGTTCCCTTGATGTGCCACACGGCCGCGTCCCGAACGCAGGCATCCACGCAGGCGCCGCATTTCATACAGGACATCAGCGGCTTGCCGGAGCGGACCGCCTCCGGGGTGATCGACATGGTGGGACAAGCCTTCTCGCACAGCACGCAGGGGGTGCACTTGGATTGGTCGATGCGAATATCGAAGGCGCCGGTCTTGTTGAAGATGGACTGGAACGCGCCGAACGGGCAGAGGAAGCTGCATTGCGTGCGCTTCTTGGTGAGCAGCGGCAGCACCACGACGAGGCCGGCGAACAAAGTTATGAAGATCCCCATCTGTACGGCCGTTTCGAACGATCGCACCGCGGGGTACTCGGTGACCGCTTTGAAGGGGCACAGCCACATGCAATAGACGGGCTCGAGGGTGGCGGCCGACAGCAGAACAATGGCCGCGAGCACGGCCCAGGGCATCCATCGCCAGCGGGGGTCGATGCGGCGGATGCGGGGCTTGGCGGGAATGGCCGCGAAGCCCTCTTCAATCCCGCCAAAGAAGCAGCCAAAGCTGCACCACCCTTTTCCAAGCACCAGGGTGGCCGCCAGCCAGAGGGCGACCATGGCGGCGATGGCATGCGGGTTGGACGCGGTCGGCAGAATGGAGCCTGGGAAGATGACTGTCCTGGCGATGGCCGCCGGCAGGATCATCATGGGGATGGCCAGGAAGCAGAAGGGCGTGTCGCCGGAGAGCATGCGGTCCACCGGGATGCTCATGGAACCGCGCAAGGCAAACAATTGCCAGATGAACCCGACCGGGAAGAGGAAGCCCAACGCCACGAAGAAATAGCGGCGCCAGCGGTGAGTTTCGAGCGTCCGCATCATCTGGAAGAACAGCGCCACCATGAAGACCAGGGTCACGCCGGCGGCCAGCTTGGGCGCGCGCCCGGGCTGCATCATGGCGCGGGAGAACATCAGCAGCGACCAGAGCAGGATGGGCAAGGTGAGGAGCAAAGACTTCCCGGCGCTCCTGCGAGGAGTAGGTAAGACGCGATCAGGCATGCAAGAAGACCCTTCCTAACACAATCAAGGCCAGGTATCCGTAATAGCCGGCCAGCAGAAACAGCGTGAGCCGCGCCACGACGCCGACGGCGGCGAAGCGGCGCAGCATACCGAGCCCCACCGAAGGCGCGAACCAGATGGATGTGCCGAAGAAAAACCAGAGAAAGAAGAGGAGGGCATGGGCCAGCCCCCCGCTTTCCGCGGCGCGCACTCCGGCGGCGACGAACGGCGGGCACAACGTCAGCCCGCTCACAAATCCGAGAATCACAGGGGCGAAACTCCGGTATCGCTGCGTGAAGAGGCGCGCCCGGGCAGCGGGGCAGGGCTGGTCGCAGGACGCCGCCGGCTGTGCGCGCATGGCCAGGGCGTACCCACCCAGAAAGATGGCGAGGCCCAGGTCGGCAAGGCCGTAGATCAGCGCGTGGCCGCGCGGCTGAAGTTGGAGCGAGAGCCCCAGAAGCCAGGCGAGGCAGGCGAAGCCCAGATAACCGGCCAGCCGGCCCCCCAGAAACTGGGCGAGCAGGGCGCCGGTGCCGCGCGGAGACCTTTGTTCGGCGGCCAGCACGGGCACCAGAACGGGACTGCACGACGCCAGGCAGACCGGACCGGAGGAAACGCCAAGCAGGAGAGCTTCCGTCATGAGGCCGGTCAGCGGCATCAACCCGAGTATAGAGTACGGTGCGGAATGCGGAAGTGTTCCCGGATAGAATGGAGGTTGGTGCGTGAATACCACCTGGCGGGGCGGGTTGCGATCCGGCGCATGAACCGGAAGACGGCGGCGCGGCTGCGCGTCGAGAGGCTGGCGGAAGTCTCGAAGCGGGTGCGTGAGGAGAGCATGCGGGTGAACGCCGAATTCGCCTCTATCGAGCGAGATCCGGGTGGAATGGAAGACTGAGCCCCTCTACGGTCGCGGCTGCGGCGCGGCGTAGTGGGGCAGCCTTTCAGGCTGCGGACCCGCTTTCCAGCGGGTCCAGCCGGCCGGAAGGCCGGCTTGCGGCCATGATTGGCCGCCCCACATGGGTGGAGTTGTGCCACATCAGGGGCAGGTCGGGGATCTGCACCACATATAGAATGAGAGATTCAACATGCAACAGAGGATCTCACCGGCTTCGGCGATTTCGGGCGACATCGTGCTGCCGGGCGATAAGTCGATCTCCCACCGCTACGCCATGATCGCGGCCATCGCCGAGGGCGAGACGCGCATCCGGAACTACTCGACGGGGGCGGATTGCCATTCGACGCTGGGGTGCGTACGGGCGCTGGGAATCGAGGTGGAGGGCGCGGGGACCGAGTTCGTCATTCGCGGCCAGGGGCTCGAGGGGCTGCGCGAGCCGGCGGGCGATCTGGACGCCGGCAATTCCGGCTCGACCATCCGGATGCTTTCGGGCATTCTGGCGGCGCAGCCGTTCCGCACACGCATCGGCGGCGATGTATCGCTCTCGCGGCGGCCCATGCGGCGCATCATCGAGCCGCTGTCGGAAATGGGAGCGCGCATCCGCGCGCGCGAGGACCAGTTTCCGCCGCTGGAAATTCAGGGCGCGAAGCTGCGACCCATCGACTACACGCTTCCGGTGGCGAGCGCGCAGGTGAAGACCTGCGTGCTGCTGGCGGGCCTCTTTGCCGAGGGCGCTACGTCGGTGACGGAGCCGGCGCGGTCGCGCGACCACACCGAAATCGCGCTGCGAGAATTCGGCGCGGACGTCACCGTGGAGCGCCGGAAGATCACGGTGGTGGGGAGACCAAGACTGACGGGGCGAGAGCTGGTGGCGCCCTCGGATCTGTCCTCGGCGGCCTTTTTCATCGTGGCGGCGCTGCTTCTGCCGGGGTCGAAGCTGGCCATTCGCGGGGTGGGGCTGAATCCCACTCGCTCGGCGCTGCTCGATTTTCTCACGGGGATGGGAGCCAGAATCCGCATTCTCGATCTGGAAAGCTGCAACGGCGAGCTGGTGGGCGGGATTCTGGTGGAGCATTCCGATTTGCGCGGCGGCATGATCGCGGGCGGGCTCACGGCGGCGCTGATCGATGAGATCCCGGTGCTGGCGGTGCTGGGTGCCGCCACCGAGGAAGGGCTCACGGTGAGAGACGCCTCCGAGCTGCGCGTGAAGGAAACCGACCGCATACGCACGGTGGTCGACAACCTGCGCCGTATGGGCGTCCCAGCCGAGGAGTTGCCGGACGGCATGGTCGTTCCGGGACGCCAGAAGTTCCGCGCCGCCGAACTCGATTCCTTCGGCGATCACCGCATCGCCATGGCCTTCGCGGTGGCGGCGCTGGGCGGCGACGGCGACTCGGTCATCCACGGAGCGGAAGCGGCATCGGTCTCGTTCCCCGAGTTCTGGGAAACGCTCGGCCGGATCGCTTCACGTTAACGGCGGCGCCATTGGCAATCCTCGCAACCGCCGCGCGGTCGCGCTGTTGCATCAGACTGCTCGCAGCCCGGCGATTAGCGCATCGAGCGCGATGGTCTTCTGGATGTTGCGGCGGACGAGCTGGGCGATTTCATCCACCTGCGCGACGGCCTTGCGGATCCAGCGGAATGGCAGCTTGCCGGCGAGCGCTTCGAGCTCGCCCCGAATATCCTGGTTGTGGATCTCGCCTCCGCTCTCGCGCAGAATCAGCAGGTCGCGCAGCAGTTCGTAGAGCACTTTGAGATACAGATCGAGCTTCTCGCTCTTGCTGCGGCCGATGGCCTCGGAAACCGCAACCCAGGAGCCGAACGGCGCCAGGTTGGCGGCCACTTGGACGAGCGCCAGCATGGCGGCGCGGCGCTGGTCGTGGGCCTCGAGGTCGAGCGAAACGGCGAGGCCCGGGCTGCCGGCGGCCAGCGCCACGCGGCGCTCGGGCTGGTCCAACTGGCGTGAGGCGGCGAACTGCTCCATCTGGTCGCGCGAGAGCGGCGCGAAGTGGAACGGCACGGCGCGCGAGCGGATGGTGGGCAGCAGGTCGTAGGCGTTTTCGGCCGTCATGACGAGGATCAGGTAGGGAGGCGGCTCCTCGAGCGTCTTGAGCAGGGAATTGGCGGCCTGATCGTTGGCGCGGTCCACGCGATCGATCAGGAAAACGCGCCGGCTGCCCTTGTGGGGCAGGTACTGTGCGCGGTCTTTGAGCAGGCGAGTCTGCTGGATGGAGATCTGGCGCAGCGGCCCGTCGGGCGCGAAGGTGACGAAATCGGGGTGCGTGGAATAGAGCAGCGGGTCCTCGTTGCGCTTGTCGGCGGGCCATTTCTCGCGGGCGGCGACGATCTCGAGGTTGTGCGGCAGGCTCAGGTCGTCCTGTTCGATCTGCTCGGGGTGGCCCAGCAGGCGCGCGCCCAGGCGGCGGGCCAGCGTGGCCTTCCCCACGCCCTCGGGACCGGAGAAGAGCAAGGTCTGCGCCAGGCGCTCGTGCGCCATCATCCGCTCGAGTGCGAGTGTGACGTGCGGGTTGCCCCAGAAGTTGTCAAACATACGCGCTGACGATGCTCCAGACCTGGCGCTCGATGGCGTCGGCATCGGCGCGTCCGTCGACCACCTTGACGCGCTCCGGCTCGCGCGCGGCCAGCGCGTGGTAGGCCTCGTAAACCTTGCGGTGGAATTCGATGGATTGATCGTCCATGCGGGTTTCGCAGTGCGGTTGCGCCAGATTGCGGGCGCGGGCGCGCGCCAGGCTGGTTTCAGCGTCGATATCCACCAGCAGCGTGAGATTGGGCTTGAGGCCGCGGCAGGCGATGCGTTCGAGCGCGACGATGGTCTCCACACCGAGGTTGCGGCCGCAGCCCTGGTAAACCAGCGAGGAATCCGTGAAACGGTCGGCCAGCACGATCTCGCCGCGGTCCAGCGCGGAGGCGATCCACTCATCCACATTCTGCGACCGCGAGGCGAAATAGAGCAGCACTTCGGTGGTGGGGCTGAGTTCCTGGTTGGCGGCATCCAGCAGGATGCGGCGGATCTTCATGCCGATGGGCGTGCCGCCGGGCTCGGCGGTTTCGAGCACCTTCCGGCCCAAGCCGCGCAGGCGGGCGGCCAGGCGGTGCATCTGGGTGGTCTTGCCGGAACCATCCATGCCCTCGAAGGTGATGAACAGACCGCGGGTTGCCATGGGAACCTTCCATTGTAACGGTGGACAACCCCGCCGGCGGCAGAGACCCCGCATCGGGCGTTCCGCCGCCGGCGCTACCGGAACAATTCCACCGGGCAGCCCAGATCGCGTATGGCGCTGCGCACGGTGCTGGCGGCCATAGGTTCTTGACCCTTTTGACGGTACAGCAGCGCCACGTTCCGGGAGGCCGTGCAGAGCTGGCCATGCACCAGGGGACAATCCAGGTTCAGGCTCACCGAGCCCCCTACATTCCGAATGGCGCAGGTCTGGGGTTCCATCTGCCGGTACAAGCCCACCAGCTCGGAAGCGAATTGCGTGTGACTGGAATCTACGCCGAGGCCCTCCATCAGCGTGATGGCGGCCTGTTGCGGGTCACCCATGGCGCGGTAGGCGGCCGACATCTCCTGGAAGAAATCCGCATCCGGTTGGAGCATTCGGCCGTACTGGAATGCCTCCACGGCCTTGCGGGGATCGGAAAGGCACATGTACGTGCGGCCCAGTTCCAGGTACAGTTGAAACGCACCGGAATTGGTCGACCTCAGGCCGCGCGCCAGATTCTTCTGGCGGAGTTGCTGGCCGGCGGCGAGATCGATGCTTTTCCCATGCAACAGCGCGGCCAGCGATTCTTGGAACCAGTAGTTGCTCATCGGCGTGGCGAGCGTGTCGCCCTTCATGCGATAGCACACGCCGGCGGCTAAGTAGGCGAGGAAGGCGTTTCGTTGGTCGGGGAGGGGGGCGACGATGGCGAGAGACCGGTTAGCTTCGCGAATGGCGGTGTCCAACCTCGCCTCTTTGGCGACAACCGAATAATACGAAGCCAGTAACATGTGCGGCTTGTAACTGGCGGGGCACGTTTTCACGGCGCTGGTCCACAGGCTTCGATCGTCGAACCAGTCGAGGTTGCGGGTGTAGGTGCGGGCGGCGAAAGCCACGCAAACCAGCGCCAGCGCCGCCGGCGCGATGCTGGGAAGGCGCCGGCAAACGGCATAAACGGTCACTACCAGACAGCCGGCGAACCCGATCGAGGGCAAGTACAGAAAACGCTCCGCCATGATGGTGCCGATCAGGATCACGAGGTTGGAGGTGGGCGCCAGGGCGGCAAAGAAGAACGCAATGAAGAAGAACATCGGTTTGCTCCGGCGGTAACAAGCCATCGCCACGGCCGCGAGGGCGGCGCATGCCGCCACGGCGGCCAGCGTTTTCCAGTCGCCCCAGGTTGACAGCGGGATCTGGTTGTAGGAGTAGTCGCAGGACAGGCGGCTGGGCCAGAGCAACAGCCACAGGTACTTTCCGACGACTTTGATGGCGGTGAGCCGGGCGGTCCAGAAGCCGGTGTCCACCAGGGGATTGTCGACGAACGCAATCACCCCGGCGGGGAGATCGGCAAGAACCTGGCCGCGGACGTAGAAGAAGACCAGAAACGCCGCCGCCAGCGCCAGGTATCCGGCGGCGCGGGCGCGCCAGGTCTGGTGAAATGCGAGATCGTAAATCACCATGGCGGCCAGCACCGACACGGCGCTCTCTTTCGAGAACAGCCCGATGGCGGCGGCCAGCGCCAGGCCGGCGAGCCAGGCGAGTTTGCGCCAGGGGGAAGCGGCCCCGCCGTGGACGTGGCAAAGCAAACCCGCGAGCACGCCGAAGCCGGCCAGCAGATCGGCGCGGCCCACAATGTTGGTGACGGA
>Ga0187865_1001387_pt1 | contig 28016 bp, 36 predicted proteins | sample June2016WEW_11_1_2_FD_132989 | JGI IMG/M metagenome (GOLD analysis project Ga0187865, IMG submission 132989) | Peatland microbial communities from SPRUCE experiment site at the Marcell Experimental Forest, Minnesota, USA - June2016WEW_11_100 | ecosystem: Environmental > Terrestrial > Soil >...
CGTAGAGAGTTGCCGCAGAACCTATAACATGGCCCCCCGGTTTCTCAGGATGCGGCGGCAGGAGAGCAAGGGGATGTATCAGGACTTGGCCGTGGATTTGGGCTGAGGTCCCGGGAAGGGAATGAAGGAGGGCCTTCAACCTGCCGGGTACCGGTAAGTTCGGCGATGGTATCTCGGCCCGGAAATAAAACAGTTGATAAAGGATAAGCTGGCTTGATCAAATACACCCATTTCAGATTTTGCCCTAAATGTGGCAGTCGAAATATAGGGACCTCCAATCGGAAAGGTATGAATTGCGGAGACTGTGGGTACGTATACTTTCACAACTGTGCTTCTGCGACCATGGGAATCATCGAAGCTGTAAATGGAATCATCCTCGTCAAAAGGGGCTTACCTCCGAAGCGGGGATATTATGACCTCCCTGGTGGATTCGTCGACTATGGTGAATCGTTCGAAGCTGCCCTAACGCGCGAAGTCAAAGAGGAATTGAATATTGTCGTAGTTGATCTGCGATATTTGGCTTCATTTCCCAATATCTACCGCTATAAGAAGGTAACTTATTTTACTACCGATGCAGTTTTCATCTGTAGGCCAGCCAATGTAGAAGGGATGCACCCCAAGGAGGAGATCTCTGAAATCGCGATCATCAAACCCGAGAAGATCGACGTGGAAGCAATGGCCTTCGAGTCAAGCCGGCAGGCCCTCCGGAAGTACCTTAAAAAAAATTAATCACAGAGAGACCAGAGAACGCAGAGTACATTATTCAAAAGGCCAAGAAATTAATCTGATGGTTTCTGATTTTTTATCCGGGGCATCCTCTGCGATCTCTCAGGAGGGAGGGCTTATCTCTCCCTGCAAGTCTTCCAGCTCCTCCCTGGTGAAGTGATAACGGGTCCGGCAGAATTCGCAGGTAACGTCGGCTTCCCCTTGCTCCGTGATGATCCCCCCTAACTCTTCCTTCCCCAGAGATATGAGGACCCTTTCGATCCGTTCCCTGCTGCAGGAACACCGCAAGAAGAGGTTCCGCTTTTCCAGAAAATGGTGAGGAATACCCGAAAAGATCATGTCCAGGATCTCCTCCGGCGTTTTGCCCTGCCTGAGGAGATCCGTGATGGAGGGGATTTTCCGGATGTTCTCAACGAGCTCTTCCACCATCCGGTCTTCCGATGGGGGGAGAGACTGGATGAGAAAGCCTCCCGCTGCAGAAACATCTCCGTCGGTTCTCACAAACACCCCCAGCCCCACGGCGGTAGGGACCTGCTCTGATTCAACAAAGTAATAGGCTATGTCTTCGGCAATCTCCCCGGTCAGAAGCTTTACGATCCCCCGGTAGGGTTCTTTCAATCCTACGTCCTTGACTACCGTGAGAAGCCCCTCGCTTCCCAGAGCTTCGGCCACATTCAGCTTCTCATCCTGGAGCGGCACTTCTGCATCGGGCACTGCCACGAATCCCCGGACGGACCCATCCTGGTCAGCCTCGGCGATGATTTTTTTGAGCGGCCCGCTTCCCTCGAATTTGAGGGCCGCCCGCTGGTCCCGTTTCAGAAGGGCACCCATCAAAAGGGCACCGGTTAAGGCTCTACCCAGCGCGGCCGATGCGGTCCGGAAGGTTCCGTGAAGATGGCTGGCCCGATTCACCAGATCCGTCGTCACACAGGCCAGCCCGATGACATTCGCTTTATCGCTTATCGCCCTTACAAGATAGTCCGCCATAGAAAAGTGTCCCCCTCATCCTTCCCGTCTCCCCCGCTCCGGGGGAGGGCGGGCTGAGGGGGAAAGTGATCCCTCCGTTCTCCGTCCCAATTACCACCGCATCATAATCGGGCATGGAAGGCCCCCTCTTCGAGATTGTGAAACTAAGATACCCGGGAAAAAGGACGATAGGCAAGGAAAAAAAGATTGCTGCCTATGAATTGCGGATTTGGGAGCTAGTGCCTAGCTTTAGCTCTAGGAACACAGCTCCCGCTATGGGATTATGGCGATAGGGAGGAATCTTTTTAAAACCCAACGATTCATAGAGCGCCCGCGCTCTTTTCATGGAGGGAACCGTATCCAGGCGCATCCAGGTATAACCGATCTTTTTCCCCTCTTCGATAATCTCCCCCGCGAGAGTTCTTCCGATTCCCAGTCTGCGGAATGGAGGCCGGACATACAGCCGCTTCATTTCGCACCCATCCTGGTTGATCTTTCTTAAGGCAATGCATCCTGCAATCTGGCCATCCCAGCAGGCCAGGAGCAAGCGTCCTGCCGGTGGAGCATAGTCGCCGGGAAGATTGGCCAATTCTTCCTCGAAATTCTGGAAACTGAGGTCAAAGTCAAGCGAAACCGCATATTCTTCAAAGAGCAGGCGAATTTGATGGAGTTCTTCCCCGGTTTTGGCTGGAACAATCTTTAACATAGCGCGCCTAATTAATTTTGCCCTATATGAATTTTTCAAAAATCACAACATTCCGGCTTTTCGGGTAGTGAGGTAGGTTAAAATTCTCGCCTATAGTATTATATCATCTCCATTAAAAAGGAAGCGGCGGCCTTATAAAAATCTTCTAGAGTGGATTCGATGACCTTATTGGCAAAGGAAGGAGCCCACAAGGCCATATGTCCTTTGGAAAGGCATGGCGAATTATTTTATTTCAGGATAATTAATCCGGATATCTTTGTGAATCAAACCCTTATACACCCTTATACACCCGTATACTTATTTCTTGACTTCGAGTAAGGGTAAGAATAAGCTCATGAGCATAAAAAGATTATCATTGTCGCCTAGCCCCCGTCATCCCTTAAAGCCATTGCAAGAAACGGGAATATACTTGAAGGAGGATGAAATCACCCATGCCGGAAACTCATAATCCCTTTACGTCGCTCATGGAGATTACGAAACGTCCGCCAATTGTTTTTGTTGAAGGACACGGGTCCTGGTTAAAAGACCAGGATGGCAAGGAATATTTGGATTTTATTCAGGGGTGGGCGGTCAACTGCTTTGGGCATTCGCCCCGTATTCTTGTGGAGGCTATCGTCAAGCAGTCAGAGAAACTTATCAACTGCAGTCCTGCCTTCTACAATGGTCCCATGATTAAACTGGCCGATCTGATTGTGAAGTATAGCTGCTTGCAAAAGGTTTTTTTTGCCAACAGCGGCGCTGAGGCTAATGAAGGGGCCATCAAACTGGCCAGAAAATGGGGGCAGAAATATCGCCATGGGGCCTATGAGATCATTACGATGGAACACGCCTTTCATGGGCGTACCTTGGCCACGATGTCGGCATCAGGCAAACCCGAATGGCAGCAGTTGTATGAGCCGAAAGTTTCGGGGTTCCCCAAGGTCCCGTTAAACGATTTGGATGCCGTACGTTCAGCCATCAACGATCAAACCGTTGCGGTCATGCTCGAACCGATTCAGGGGGAAGCCGGAGTTTTGGTGGCGACCGACGATTTCCTGAGAGGATTGCGGGAGATTACTCGGCAGAAAGGGATTCTTTTGATCCTCGATGAAATCCAAACCGGTATGGGCCGGACAGGTAAGCTATTTGCATATCAACATAGCGGCGTGGAGGCGGACATTATGACCTTGGCCAAAGGCATGGGAGGGGGTGTTCCCCTGGCTGCTTTGGTAGCCCGGGAAAGTATTTCCTGTTTTGAACCGGGTGATCAGGGCGGGACGTTCAATGGTAATCCACTCATGATGGCTGCCGGTATCGCCATTATAGAGGAACTGACGAAGCCGGGTTTTCTTGAAAAAGTTACCGAAACCGGAGATTATCTGCGCGGCCGGTTGGAAGCACTTTCCTCTCAGTATGGACTCCGTGAAGTGCGGGGCAAAGGATTGCTTTTAGCGCTCGACCTCCAAAAGGAGATTGGTCCCGAGATCGTCGAGGAAGCGCTAAAAAGGGGACTGCTAATTAATTCTCCAAGAAAGATTACCTTGCGCTTTATGCCGGCATTGAACGTTACTCGCGCGGAGATAGATCAAATGATTACTATTCTCAAGAGTGTTCTCGGTTCAATATGTAAGGGGAGCGCAAATCCGTAGGGAAACACCCCAATTTTCTAAAATCGCAAGATTGGCCTTTTCCCCAATCTAATCAGCTACCCGCAGCGTACGATTATACCTAATGACAAAGTCTCAGGCGATTTGTCATTCCGGGCTTGATTGTCTGGGTAAGCTTGATCCTGTCGATCATGGTGGTCGGAAGTTTACTCCCCTTGCTTGGAAAGGAATTCCACGATTTGATCCCGGATTTGATCCCTTACCTTCCGAAAAGCGGAATTTTTTTCTTCTTCATTACCCGCGACTGCCGCCGGATCGGGAAAACCCATGTGGATCTTTTGGGTCCCACCGAAAAAAACCGGGCAACTTTCATCCGCTTGACTGCAGAGGGTAAAGACATAATCAAACTTCTGGTCGATGAATTCCTCCAACCCCTTAGACCTCTGTTGGGAAATATCTATGTCCAGCTCTCGCATCACTGCAACAGCCAAAGGGTGGACGCGGGAGGGCTCTGTCCCGGCAGAAAAAGCCTTTACCCGATCTGCCAGGTCGTGATTGACCAGAGCCTCGGGCATCTGGCTGCGGGCGCTGTTATGAGTGCAGATGAAGAGGACCCGTTTCATTCCTTACTCCTCTATTGATTTTTCAGCCATTCTTTTATTTTTTGTTCGATTTTGTCCCTCACCTCGCGAAATTTCGCTATCTTTTCATCATCCGACCCTTCAAAGGCCGCCGGATCTTCAAAGGACCAGCCGAGCCTTTGCCCAAACCCTAGAAAGGTTGTGGGGCAATTCTTCTCCGCTTCAGCGCACACGGTAATCAGATAGCCAAAATGAACTTTCCCCATATATTCCCGAAAGCCTTTTGAATACTGTCCGGTCAGCGGAATCCCTATTTCGGTCATGACCTTCTCCGTATATGGATGGATCGCTTTCGGCTCCAACCCTGCGCTGTAGGCCTCGAATTTATCTCCTCCGTATTTTTTAAGGAAAGCTTCGGCCATTTGGCTGCGAGCGGAGTTCGTTGTACACAGGAACAGGATTTTAGGCTTGCTCATAACATAATCTCCTCCAGGGAACAATGATCCCGGATTTTTTCAAATGTCATCAGGGTTCGCAAGTTAAATGGCAAACTCCTGTCGGTGTCTCTACGGCGAAAGGAAAAAATCTTCTCTTAAACCAGAGGGCCACGTTCACCAAGCTAATTAAAACCGGCACTTCCAGCAAGGGCCCGATGACCGCTGCAAAAGCCTGGCCAGAATTGATCCCGAATACTGCCACCGCAACCGCAATAGCCAACTCGAAGTTGTTAGAGGCGGCCGTAAAACTCAAAGTCGCGGACTGTTCGTAGGTGGCTCCTGCCTTCATGGATAAATAAAATGAGACGAAAAACATGACCACGAAGTAGATGAACAAGGGAATGGCCACTCTCACCACATCCAGGGGAAGACGGACGATATATTCACCCTTTAAGGAGAACATAACCAGGATGGTAAAGAGGAGAGCGATCAGCGTAATGGGGCTGATCTTGGGAATGTATCTTTGTTCATACCATTCCCTCCCCTTTGTTTTCAGGCCAATCAAGCGGGAGAGGACACCGGCGATGAAGGGAATACCCAAATAAATGAACACGCTCTCAGCGATCTGGCCGATGGTGATCTTTACCGCCATCCCCTTCAGCCCGATCCAAGGGGGTAAAATCGTGATGAAAATGTAAGCATAGATTGAAAAGAATAGTACCTGGAAGATGGAATTAAAGGCGACCAATCCGGCGCAGTACTCCCGGTCCCCCGCGGCCAGGTCATTCCAGACGATGACCATGGCGATGCAGCGGGCCAGACCAATTAGGATTAGACCCACCATATACTCCTGATACCCGGCTAAGAAGGAGATAGCCAGAAGGAACATAAGGATGGGTCCAATGACCCAGTTTTGTATCAGGGAGAGGACCAGCACCCGGTAGTTCCGGAAAACCTGGCCCAACTTTTCATACTTCACCTTCGCCAGAGGGGGGTACATCATCAAGATAAGCCCGATGGCAATAGGTATGTTGGTCGTACCCACTTGAAACTGGTTCCAAAAATTCACTACCCCGGGAAACAGGTACCCCCATCCCACCCCCACAAACATGGCTAAAAATATCCAGAGAGTCAAGAACTGGTCCAGAAAAGATAATTTTTTTACAGCCACAGTTTCTTCCATTCTATTCCTCCGTAAGAGGTCTCGCTTTTGGCTAAAAACCCCACGACCTGATCTCGGATCTGATCCCTCACCTCTCGAAAAGCAGCAAGTTTTTCTTCATAGTTGCCTGCGGCTGCTGCTGGGTCCGGGAAACCCATATGAATCTTCTGAGTCCCGCCGAAAAAAACAGGACAAGCTTCATCGGCTTGACTGCAGAGGGTAACAACATAGTCAAATGCCTGATCTTTAAATTCATCCAGCCCTTTGGAGCGCTGGCTGGAAATATCTATACCTACCTCCTTCATTATGGCAATAGCCAGCGGATGGACCTCCGAAGGCTCAGTTCCGGCTGAGAAGGCCTCGAATCGGCCCATCAAATCATGATTTACCAGAGCCTCAGCCATCTGGCTTCGCGCGCTATTCTTGGTGCAGATAAATAGAGCTCGCTTCACTAGAATTCCCTTTTCCTCCTCGTGCTCTCGTCAGGGGTTTGGCGTTTTTCAGCGGGCCGCCACTCGTGCTTTGTTTGATTCCTTTTTCCGGCGATGAACTTTTTCACTCAATTGTTCCGGACAACGGAGTTTCTTGCATAATTCCCCCCGATCAATACGCAATATTTTCTTTAACCGTCTACCGTCTTCTTGAATTCTTTCAGTTTTTGTGAGTGCCCCACAAATCCAGGCGATGCCCTTTTGTATTTCGACGGGTACATCCGCGCCCATCAAACGATAGTACATCCATCGACCTTCCTTCCGCCCTTCGATCAGACGGGCCTGCCTTAGAATGGACATATGCTTAGACACAGTGGATGGAGCCAGTCCGAGCAATTCAATAATCTGGCAGAGGCATAGTTCTCCGGATTGGAGCGCGTATAGTGCCCGCAGCCGGTTCTCGTCAGCCAAAGCCTTTGTGATACTCAGAATTTCTCGCAATCTATCGCCTTTCCATTTCGTTATTTGGCGAAATATAGCATGGGTTAAAGTTGAACGCAATATCCTTTTTTTAAAAAATAGCATTATCATGTCTTGGGGAGGCGAGATCGAGTTGCTGCCAGCTGTAAGTGTAAGGATTTAGAGGGGGGGGGAAAGGGGCAGGTTTCGACCTGCCCCCGCCATCGGGAGGTTCAAGGCCTGGACTATAGATTGGGAACCGGGTTCCCTTTGGCTTCTTGGGTGGGCTCTTCTTTCTTTTTTCCGGCCCCACAGCACATCTGCATCATCTGGGACATCATCTCAGCGCAGTTGAAGGGGGAGCCGGATTTCTTGGCCTCCATCATCTTGCGCATCATGTCCGCAAAGGGCATCCCTTCGCAACAACTCTGAAATTCCTTTTGAGTATTTTTTTGATCCTCATCCATTTTCGTTTTCCTCCTTTCCTTGGGGGGATCATGCCCCCTGCAAGATTTGCTTCTTTTACTTATAAGACGGAGATGTGAGGGCAAAGGTTACACCTTAGGGCTTGCGGAAAAATTACGACTCCAGGCAGAATTGTTCGAGGTACTTCTGCAACTTGGTTCTGTAAGGATCGCTTAATCCGGGGCAGTCTTCCGGTCCTTTCACCCCATCAGCCACCAACAGGGAAAAGACCATACAGGTGGCCTGAGCACACTGGCGGCAGTTATTCCGGGGCAGGAGCTTGAGAATTTCCAGGACCTGAGGTTTGGAGATTCCTTGTAAGCTTGGTTTGATCTGGGCTCGTTCTTCCCAGGCATCGTTGATCTCTTGCATTAGCCATTTAAGGATCTTATCTGCCTCCTCTTCATCTTTAAGAGCATTGATGGCGATCTCTTGAGAATGAACGGTAATAAGCTTCCCATGAACTTTAAAGGTTACGGAGGGGGGATCTTGAGTATACGTGCTCCCTCCCAAAACCGTGTTCAAATAAGGGAGAACCTCGCTGATATCGGTTTCGAGTTGGGCGATACAATGGACCGACTGGAAGTTAGGATTACATTCCGGACGGAAGATCTTTATATGGTAGGCAGAAATAGCAGGCCTGCCTTCAGCAGTCGGATAGGGTATCATTGTCTAGCTGTGAAGCTTTGATCCCAGCCACTTAAGCGGGATAAACATCGATACCTGACGCTGATATACCTTGTACTGGTCTCCAAATTCAAGAACAAGCTTCTGCTCCTCGAGAAACGTTCCGATCACGAGATAGGCTGAGAGGATCATGTTGATTGTCATTTCCGCTAGGCTGAGATCCCTCGCCCATAGGAGGATGAATACCGCCAGGTACCATGGATGGCGGACTACACCCAGAACCCCACTTGAATCAAACTCGCCGCTCTCAGTCATGGCGCCCCCGGACCTCTCCTGAGAAATCTGCCGAATCCCAAGGAATTGGAGCATGTTGTAATGGCGTGAGCAGGTCAGTACCAGAATCGCTGCAAGGGCGATCAAACAGTACTGAATGATGCGCATATAACCTTCCCATGTGAAGAACGGTTCAGTCCCCCAACGGGCCGAATGCGAATAGATAAGCAGCGGTACGAGGGTGCCTAGGGAAAAGGTATTGAAAAACAGCCTGTAAAATCGATATCTGTCCCCCAGAGCGCGCCTAAGAAAATCCGTAACTGTTACGGATATCAGAGCGCTATGAACAATGCAGTAGACAGTCCATAGGAGTGAAAGCAGTATATAATCCTGATACGTCAAAGGAATCGATCTCCACGACTCGCCTGAAGTTCCGGCAGCGCCTCGCTCCCCTGCAGAAACGCTTCGGAAGGTTAAAAGTTAGGTTAACTAAGATAATCCCTTCATTGACTTATATCCCTTTTCTTCTTTTCGTATTCCTCTTTGCTGACCTCGCCGAGGGCATACCGTTTGTCCAGGATCTCTCTGGCTGAATCGACAACGTGACGGGACCTGGACCAACCCGTCATGCATCCCCTATGCCCGCGCATCACGATAAAACACAAGACCATCATGGCGATGGGAATGATCCACCTACCAGTGAAAACCATTCCAGACTGCTCCGTAAGCATACATAAAGGTTACCTCCCTTCTTTTCCATCAATCGGTTCACAGACCAATACATTCCTCTCGTCAACTTCAAAGGTGCATTTTTCTTTCAGGATAGTTTTCAACTTCTTACGCGCCCGGTGCAGGCGGACTTTCACGTTCTCCACGGTCAAGCCGAGAATGTCGGCGATCTCCTGATGGCTAAAATCCATGACGTCAGCAAAAATGATAGCGCTCCGCTGCGATTCAGGAAGAAGGTTGAGCTGATCCTGAACACATTGGGACATCTCGCTCTGCTCCAATTTTTTCTGAACTGGAGTCTCCTGAAGATCTACCAGCCCGTCATGAATTTCTTCATGGGATGAAGATTTTTTCAAAGTGCGGAAATGATCCTGGCAGAGGTGGTAAGCGATCCGAAAAATCCAGGAGGAGATCTTCGCGGGCTCGCGCACGCTGTCCAGATTCTCCTGAATTCTTATAAACGTTTCCTGGATGAGGTCATCGGCTACTGACTCATCCCTTACCGAGGCCAGGATGAATTTCCTCACTCGGTGGTAGTATTGATCTTGGATTTCTAGTAAGTCCATTTCGAGACCATTCTATATCTAATCGCAGCAGCAGCTCTTGGATGGGCCAAGGCCACAGGTAGCGGGGGGAGTTTCCTGCCCCATAAAATTTCTTATGCTGTTGCGCATGACCAGGTGGGCGCCGCTCTTGACTTTGCTCGCCAGGTCCACGGCTTCCAGGATCTCTTCGGAAGTAAGGCCGGCGGCAGAAGCCTTTTTATGATAATGCTCAAAGCAAGGAATGCAGTTTGCCGCAGTGGATGCGCCAAGACAAATCAAGAGAGACGTTTTTTCATCCATGGGACCTTTCCTCCTTAAATTATCGTTTACCTATAAGACGGAAAAGTCCTCTGAAAGGTTACACCCTTTTCCCACGTTCTTTAAGCCTGGACGGATCGCGCCAGCCTCCCCCGTACCTGCCACCAAACCGCCAGACCCAGCGGGACCACCGCCAGCGCCGCCGCTGCCATTCCCATTACCCCGTAGCCGCCGGCAGCATACACCACCCCGCTCCCCACCTGGCTGGCTCCTGAGGACAGGTTCAAGAGTAGGTCATTGAATCCCTGGGTTTTGGCTCTCTCTCCGGGCGATAGTTGGTCTGCCAGCAGGGTGGAGCCGGCCACATAAGCAAAGTTCCAGCCCAGCCCCAGGAGGAAGAGGGCAAATGCCAGCGGCAGGAGATTGACCGAAGGCGCCGCCATCAGGCAGGAAAGGATCATCACCGTTAAGCCCAGGATGATCACCGGGCCTCGCCCCCGCCGGTCGGCCATTCTCCCGGAAATGATGGAGAAGGCGTACATCCCCAGGGTATGGGCGGAGATCACCAGCGACACAGCGGTCAGAGGGTGCTGGTGGACCTTCATGTGAACCGACGTGATCGACATGGGCACCACCATGACCATCTGGGCAAAGGCCATGGTGACCATGGCCACGATCACTCCCGGCTGTCGCACGATCTCCTCAAGGGGGCGGATTTCCTGTTGGGGGATCGAGGCCGGATGGATTCGGGCGAGCTCCCGCCCGACATCGCGGGGGTCCGGCCTCAGTCCCCAAAAGATCAACAATGCCGCCACAACCAGGACGGCAGCACCGGCAATATAAGCCCCAGCCAGTTCCGGATACCCGGCCCAGGTCGCCAGCTGCCCCATAGGGCCCACCAGGAGCGGCCCGAAGATGGCCCCCACTGTACTTCCCAGTACCACGTTGGAGATGGCCCGGCCCCGCTCCGCCGGAAGATGGACCTCGGCAGCAGCAAAACGACCCAGGTCCACGGCCGACCTGGCCATACCCACCAGGACGAGTCCAAACAGGAAGAAAGGAAAGGAACGATCGATCACGGCGATCACGGCAATCGCCGATCCGATCACCCCCATCAATTGTCCGAGGGCAAAGCCTCGTCGGCGGCCGATCCGTTCCATGCTGAAGCCCCAGGCCACGGCGCCGCAAGCCTGTCCCACCACGTAGAGGGCGCCGGGCACCCCGGCCATGGTCTGTTGCCCACTCAGGTCAACGCCGACCAGGGCGTTCACGGTGAAGGCGGCGACGAACCCGGCCGAGCTGAGGCTCTGGGACAGGAACAAAACGATTGTTATCTTCTTGGCGATGCGGGCGTAATCCTTCATAGTTCTCTCCGGGCTAGGATGATCGCGGTACCGGATGCTGCGCAATAGATTGACAGACAAAAGTCAATGGTAAAAACCTCTTCTCTTGCTCTTCAACAAGAGCGGGGCACGAACCTTTGGCAAATCGGCGGTAACGGTGAACCCTGCCCTTATGCTTCTTGGATCATACGATATTCTATTGGCGGGCGACAATGACTTCTGACGGGAACAAAAGCTGCTGATGATATTCCCTGATTTCCACGTGAAATCCATGATCCATCAAAAGTTCGGAAAGTCTGATGCCTCGACAGCCCCCGATGGACTTTGGAGACAAACGAAAGATAAAATCATAAAGGCCACTTCCGAATCGCTCACCCACCGTCATATTGACCAAAATCAACTTTCCCTCTTTTTTTAGAACCCGCTTGAATTCAGTCAAAATACCGTCCATTTCGCCAAATGGAATCAGGTCAAACATATAATTATTGACCAGCAAATCGAATTGTCCGTCCGCAGCAGGCAAATGAAAAGCACTCCCCAACTCCAACTGATAATTCACCCCGGTCAATTTGCTAAGTCTCTTTTTAGCCTTATTCAGCATCCCCGATGAAATATCGACTCCAAGGTTCTGGCCATTTCGATTCCTCCTGACGATCTCATAAAAAGCTAACCCAGTCCCTACGGCCACCTCCAGGATTTTCTGGCCATCTTTAATTTCCGCTAACTCAATAGCCCGTTTTCTTGCCCGAGATTCAGCCAGGGTTCCCCACAGATCATAAATTCTTGATAAGGAATCATAGAGAGTTACGATATCCTTCTGAGAGATCCGGGCATCAAGAGCTCCTTTACCTTCTCGACAGCAGGTAAATCCACACCAAGAAAATGATATCCTCATATTCTCCTACCTTGGAGTTGCTTAACCATACACACGGAGCTGACCGGGCAGATGCCCTGGAATTCAGTGGTCTTTTGAATCGCGGACGGGGCAGAATTCCTTTCGATTTTCCGATAGCCCCGTTTGACAAAGAAACTTTCTCTTTCTACGGTCATGGTGAGTAAATACAATTCTGCAATTGGGAGTGAAGATGCGTATTCTTCCGCTTTTCTGATTAACTGTGATCCATAACCCTTTTTACGACATTTCGGGTTAACTGCGAGAGAACGAAGCAGGGCTAAGTGGCCAAAGATTTCTAACCCCACCACTCCGATAACTTCTCCCTCTTCCTTTCTTACCCAAAAATGGCGAAGATGCTGAAGAGTAATGTCCTCTTGGGGTAATCCGCATAGAATTAGCAATTGCCTGATCCAGGGTTCATCCATGGGAGAGGGAGCCTCAAAGGTCATCTTGGTCTTTCTCCTTTCTCAAAAGCAGGTGGTACGGTGTAGGGGCAATGGATGAATTGCCCCTACAAGAGTGCCACGTCGTTGGGCGTCCACTCTGGGGATCCCTAATGGGCACTCTACCCGGTCGCCCTTTATCTCATTTCTAAGCCGCCGGTTTGACGGCAGACACCTTCATGCTGACCACGGATCGGGCCAATTCTCTGGCTTTTTCTCTGGACATATTTAGATTCTTCATGATCTTGATCTCGCGAATTGTGGGGTCATTGGCCACCAACTCCGCCGGGAAAGCAACTTCATCAATGACTTTGGTCGCCTGGAACCCTGCTTCCTGTATGGCTCCCAAATAATCCTTCTTGGACACAGCCCCCGCCAGACAGCCGATGTAGGCAGCGACCGAATTTTTGATCTCCTCCGGGAGCTCTTTCAATAAAACGATGTCCGACACCATCAGCCGCCCTCCCGGTTTGAGTACCCGGAAGGCTTCCTGAAAGACTCTCTTCTTATCCGGGGAGAGATTGATTACACAATTAGAGATGATGATATCCGCGTGGTTGTCGGCCACCGGCAGATTTTCGATTTCGCCAAGCCTGAATTCCACATTTTCATAGCTGCCTTTCCGGGCGTTTTCTCTGGCTTTGTCAATCATCTCTGCCGTCATATCCACCCCGATCACTTTTCCGGCCTTTCCTACCTGGTTGGCGGCAAGGAAACAATCGAAGCCTGCCCCTGCACCGAGGTCGAGGACGATCTCTCCTTGTTTCAATGAGGCCAGGGCAACTGGGTTCCCACATCCTAGCCCCAGGTTAGCACCCTCGGGAACAATCTTCAGCTCTTCTTCGCTGTATCCAATCCTTTTGCTTATGTCCTGCACGAAATCTTCTTTTCCGCCGCAGGAGCTGGCCGGGGCACAGCAGGAGAGTTTCTTTTGGGCGATTTTGCCATACCCTTCCCTTACCACTCTTTTAATTTCTTCTTCTTTCATTTTAAAATCCTCCAGGTTCATAAATTTTCAAACAGGCGTTTCATCATGGGGCCTAAAAATTCTTTCACCTTTTCACCAAGAACTTCTGCTTTAATCAGATAAAGGCAACAGACCGATTCATCTTTTTCCCAGCTAATCACCGCTAATTTATCCCCCGGATGGATATTGGCTCTTTCCCTCAAATCCTTGGGGAGCACCATCTGCCCTCGTTCATCGATGGTGATCAAGGATTCAACTTTGCAGCAGCTTGAATTTTTCCCGGCCGGCGCAAAACATGCATTCTTCTCTTTCTTGACCATTGATTTACCTCCTTTTTCCCATCTTCATCCCAAATTGCCAGGCTTCATATTCCATCCGAATCTCTTCCCTTACACCACTTTCAGCCTTTTGGGTTCAGGAACCCAAAATAGGAACACGGCGCCTCCCACGATCATGATCACCCCATAAGATATGATGGCTCCCTTAATGAAAGGTTTCTTCCGTCCAGCCTGGTCTAGCCAGCCGCCGGCTATTGGTTGGGTAAAGGCCAGAGAGAGACGATGAATCCCCGTGACCAGCCCGACTAAGAACAGAGGAGCGGCAGCATCCAGAGTTTTCACATATAAAGGAAGGATGGGTACATAGAAGACTTCGGCAATGCGCATCGCCATGATGGCTATGGATAAAAACCAAAGGGCCGCCGGCAAGCTGGATAGAAAGTTTCGTTCTTTCACAATCGCTATTTCCCCGTTCACAGAATCTATCTCCTATTCTGATTTTTTTATTATTACTGATTAATCAGAATTTACTGATTAATCTAATTCACCGGAAATGATTTGTCAAGCCTTTTTTCAACCAAAAACCCCCTCCTTTGAAAAAAAACCTCGATGAAAAAATTTTTGAAGGGGGGAGGTTAGCACCAGCGAGAAGGAAGTTATATCTTCTCGCTTTTTCCCCCTAATCTTATGATTGGCCAGGTATTGGGAATGAAGTATACTTCAGTTACCGAATTGTCCCAGTGCGTGCGTCACCCTGATCGGATGAGGTTGAGAATTTAAATGACAATCGAAGATCTGGCCCAAAAATTCCCGCGGGCTTTCGAGCGATACCGGGAAATGATCCCCGACTTTGAAGGATTCGTAGAAGCTTTGAGGATGCGCCTCCCTGTCTATATCAGAGTCAACACTCTGAAGATCGGGGTAGATCCGTTCAGGTCTTTAATGGCTGGACAGGGATATGATCTCGAATCGGTGGAGGGGGTGGAAGAGGCTTTTCACCTTGACGGCGTTGACGCCCCCGGCTCGACCCTCGAATACTTCCTGGGCTACTACCATGTTCAGGGCTTAACGTCCATGATTCCGGCGAATATCCTCGATCCCCAACCGGGAGAGGTGGTACTCGACCTATGTGCCGCACCCGGCGGCAAAGCCACCCACCTGGCCCAACTCATGGAGAATCGGGGACTGGTGGTGGCCAACGACGTTACGATCGACCGGATCAGCATCCTCCGGTCCCATATCGATCGGCTGGGGACGACTTCTCTCCTCGTTTGCCGTTACCACGGCCATAACTTTCCGACCCGAACAACATTTCACCGGGTGCTGGTAGACCCCCCTTGCTCGGCCGAGGGAACATTCCGTGTCGGTCCTCAGCTTCCTTTGACCGAAGACTCCGGGGTGATCAGGACGCTGAGTGGCCTCCAGCGGAGGCTTCTTCAACGGGCCCTGGAGGTTCTTCGGCCCGGCGGAACTCTGGTCTACTCCACGTGCACCTACGCCCCGGAAGAGAACGAGGCTGTGGTCAATGAAGTCGTGGTCGATGGGCGGGCAGAGGTTCTTCCGATCCGGATATCCTTTCCCCATTCTCCCGGCCTGACCTCCTGGGGAGAGGAGACTTTCCACCCTGATTTGATCCGGGCCGTTCGTATCTACCCGCACCAAATAAACTCCTGGGGGTTCTTCATTGCTCACCTTCGTAAGTTACACTGATCGAAAAGCAATCCTCGCCTATTTCCAGGAGAGGTTCGGGATTCCAGAAGAAGCCTTCGATGGCTTCCGTCTGCTCAAGAAGGGACGCACGATTTGGGCCGTCAAAGATGGACCGGGTTTGGACCAACTGTTGAACCTGCTGAAGGTTGAGGCAGCCGGTGTCCCCCTTATTCGGATAAGGACCACCATGCAGAAGCCCACCACCGCCGGTCTTCGCCTCTGGCAGGCTACCCGGAATGTCATCGATCTGGATGACGAGGCCTTAGGGGGATTTCTGAACCGGGGAGTTGTTTCGAGGACCTTTCCTGCAGAGCCAGGATATGTGGTCGTAAGATGGAGAGGCGAGGTTTTAGGGTGCGGCCTTTATAGCAAAGGAAAGCTTCGGTCTCAGATTCCCAAGCATTGGTGGCTACAGGTGAAAGGGAAGATCGATGTCCCGGAGCCATAATCTGGGGGTAGAAAATTGAGATGGGTAAGGAAAGCTGGGGAAAGATCAGAGGTTGACCCCCGAATCAATGAAGGCTAAAATACCGCTTACAATCTTCCCTTGTTTTCCCCGCTTGGGGACCCCAAGACGGAGAGGAAGTGCAGGATGATCCAGAGTGTGAATCATACGAGCTTTACGGTCAGCGACGTAGAGAGATCGATTTCTTTCTACCGCGACCTCCTGGGCCTGGAATTAATTTCCCTCGCCGAAAGAGACCCGGGGTTTGCAGAGAAAGTGACCGGAATCCCCGGGGCGCATCTGAAGACCGCCTATCTTCGGGCCCCTGGCGGCCATCATCTCGAGTTGATTCAGTATCTCTCCCCTCCGGGGAAGAAGCTCGACACTCGGACCCATAACGTGGGAAGCGCTCACCTGGCCTTCAACGTAGATGACCTACCAAAACTTTATGCCGACTTGAAGGCCAAAGGCCTACCATTTAAGGCCCCTCCCATGGAGGTCCCTGCAGGACCTAATAAAGGTAACCTGACTGTGTACTGCACCGATCCGGATGGGATTACCCTGGAGCTTATCCAGATTCGGAAAGCTTAGATGGTTGGAATTCCGGCAGTTCAGCCGGAAAAGGAAATTCATTTCTCAGGAGCTTAAAGATGTCAGAAACCAGGAGAGTCATTTCCACGAAGTTCGGGAATATCGAACTCCGCTTCTTTTCGGATGTAGCCCCCAATCACGTGAATAATTTTATCAAGCTGGCCGGCGAAGGTTTTTATGACGGTACGACCTTTCACCGGGTGATTCTCGACTTCCTGATCCAGGGTGGCGACCCGAATTCCAGGGTTCCGGATCCTTCGACCCACGGGAAAGGAGGGCCCGGCTACACCATGAAGGCGGAGTTCAATGACCGGCCTCATAAGAAAGGGACCCTTTCCATGGCTCGAGGGGCAAATCCGGACAGCGCCGGTTCCCAGTTTTTCATCTGCCTGGATGAGGCCACCGAATTGAACGGCCAATACACCGTCTTTGGAGAAGTTGTTTCGGGTATCCAGGTAGCCGAAAAGATCTCCCGACAGCCCAAAGACAAAAAGGATAATCCCACGGAAAAAATTGAGATGAAGGTCAAGATCGTGGAGAAACAATGAAAGGGACGAACCGGAAGGCCCGTCGCCTGATCGTTCTTAACGGGAAATTTGCACTTCATGTCTTCTAGGTATATAAAAGAATAAAGTTTCTTTCTCTCATCCGGTAGAGCGGTGAAAAACTCCTATGGAGGGATTTTGAATGAAGAAGACGTTTTTAGTTGTATGGGCCTTGGCAATTGTTTTTTGCCTTTTCGGCTCAGCCTTCGCCGCGCCCCGGGATACCCTGGTCATCGCCCAAGGCGTCGATCCCACGACTTTAGATCCCCAGAATCACTATGAGACTCCGGCCTTCAATGTCCTGCTGAATATTTATGAGACCCTGCTCCTTCGGTCGGATGACATGAAGCTTCAGCCCCTCCTGGCGACTTCCTGGAAGCTGATCAATGACACGACCTGGGAATTCAAACTGCAAAAAGGGGTCAAGTTTCAAAACGGTGAGGATTTCAATGCCGCGGCCGTGAAATTCAGCCTGGACCGAATCGCTGATCCCAAGAACAAACTGAAACAGACAACGCTCGTGGGGATAATCGACCGGGTGGACATCGTTGATGATTACACCGTTCGGATCATTACTACCAAACCCTATCCCTACCTCGATGCCCAGCTTGGCCATATCGGGGCCATTATGCCCCCCAAATATACCCAGGAAAAAGGGGCCGCCTTCATTGCTGCCAATCCCGTAGGAACGGGCCCCTATAAGCTTGTCCGCTGGGTCAAAGATGACCATCTAATTCTTGAAGCCAACGAGAAATACTGGCGGGGAGCGCCCAAGATTAAAAAAGTCATCTTCCGCCCCATTCCGGAAGCCACCACGAGAGTGGCCGGCCTTCAAACCCAGGAAGTGGATCTCATCGTGAATATTCCGCCCCATTTGGCCCGCCTGATGGACTGGAAGGGGCGCTCAGCTGTGGCTAAAGTTCCCAGTTCGCGGGTGATTTATATGGGCTTTGACACCACCAAAGGAGGGCCCGTAGCCGATAAGAAGGTCCGCCAGGCCATTGCCCAGGCCGTTGACATAGATAAAATTATTAAAAAAATCCTCGAAGGAAACGCCATCCGGTTGGGAACCCCTTTTACCAAATATCACTTCGGTTATGACCCGCAGCTTCAACCCTACGCGTTCAACCCGGAGAAGGCCAAAAAACTCTTAGCCGAGGCTGGGTATGCCAATGGGTTTGACTTAGTCCTGAATTCTCCCAGCGGCCGGTACCTCAACGATAAGGAAGTATCCGAGGCGGTAGCGGGGGACCTTCGTAAGACCGGAATCAACGCCAGCGTCAGGATCGGCGAGTGGGGAAGCTATATGAACATGCTCTACGCCCATAAAGGAGGCCCATCCTATATACTGGGCTGGGGCGGTGCCACATTTGACGCCGATGCAACCCTCTTCCCTCTCCTTCGCACCGGCCAAGTCCTCTCCCATTATTCGAACCCGGCTCTCGACGCCTTGATCGAGGAGGGAAGGTCCATTATGGATAAAGGCAAGCGTCAGAAGATCTACTCCGAGGCTGCCAGGCTGCTCAAAGAGGACGCTGCCTGGGCTTTCGCTTACCAGCAGATGGACATCTATGGGGTGAGCGAGCGAATAAACTGGAAACCCCGGCCGGATGAAAAACTGGTCGTCTTCAATATGTCCTTCAAGCAGTAAACATTGACCGGGGATAACGCATCCTACCTTCTCATTGGGGTCGTAAGCAGCGAACGTCCCTCTTCTCTTTACTTATTATAAGTGGGGGCGACCGGGCGGGTCGCCCCTATCCGTAACCTCTAACAGGCCCCGGATTCCAAATACATCATTTACCGCGACAAGATACAGATTCCACCTTATTTGATTCCCCGACGGCTTCTGTTAATTTAAGAAAATCCAAGGCGTACCTTGTTGCGCTGATGGTGTCTCCCGCGGTTGTATTTTTCAACCATCTTTTCCTTTCCTTTTTTAAGAAAATGCGTAAAAATGTTAGAAACAGCGTTGGAGGTTTTAATGAGACTTCTCAAAGTTGGATTCACATTGGTGGTATCGTTGCTTTGCATGAACGCTTCCTTTGCCCAGATGAAGGACAACAAATTTACCCCCGAGGAGATAAAAAAAATGACCGAGACAACTGCGGTGATTGAAACGAAGTTTGGCAATATCGAGATCAAATTTTTCTCCGATGTAGCACCGAATCATGTAAAAAACTTCATCGATCTTGCCAAGAAGGGATTTTACGATGGGACCACTTTTCACCGGGTGATTCCGGGATTCATGATCCAGGGAGGAGACCCCAACACCAAAAACCCTGAACGCTCCAGGCATGGCATGGGCGGTCCCGGGTACGCTCTCAAGGCCGAATTCAACGAAAAGCCCCACAAGAGAGGGACCCTTTCCATGGCCAGAGCCGCGAGTCCGGATAGCGCCGGCTCCCAGTTTTTCGTCTGCGTGGCCCCGGCGTCTTTCCTGGACAAGCAATATACGGTCTTTGGAGAGGTTGTTTCCGGGATGGAAGTGGCAGATAAGATCGTCAGCCAGCCGAGGGACAAGAAAGACAACCCCAACGACCGGATTGAGATGAAGGTGAAGATCGTGGAAAAACAGTGAAAGTGATAGGGTCATCAAAAATAGTGTCAGTGGCTAGTGTCAGCGTCAGTGAGAACCCTGACCCAAACCACTGACACGGACACGGTTATTTCTTCTTGGCCATTTCTATGGCTCGCAGTTCTTTCCTCAAGATCTTTCCAACCATGCTCTTGGGCAAGGAACTCATAAATTCAACCATTTTGGGAACTTTATATTTCGCCAACTTCTCCGCGCAATACTTGATCACTTCTTCTCCGGTCAGGGTCTCCCCCGGCTTTAAAACCACAAAGGCCTTTATGGTCTCCCCCCGGTAAGGATCCGGGATTCCCACGGCGCAGGCTTCCAGGATCTTGGGATGCTCGAAGAGAATTTCATCAATCTCCCGGGGGTAGATGTTGTAGCCGCCCGCAATCACCATGTCCTTTTTGCGATCTACAATATAAAAGTACCCTTCTTCGTCCATCTTACCGATGTCCCCGGTGTAGAGCCATCCATCCCGAATGGCCGTGGCGGTTTCCTCAGGCATCTTGTAATACCCGCTGGTAACCTGGGGCCCTTTGATGATGAGTTCCCCTGCTTCCCCTACGGGCATTTCCTTCGTTCCCTCGATGAGGTCCACGACCTTGAGGTCGGTATCGGAAACCGGGAGCCCGATGGACCCGACTTTCGTCTTCCCCCCGAAGGGATTGGTCGTCACGACCGGGCTGGTTTCGGAGAGGCCATACCCCTCGCAGATCTGAGAACCGGTCTTGGATTCAAAGTCCTTGATGACTTCCACCGGAAGAGGCGCAGCCCCGGAAAAACACCCCTTGATAGAGTTCAAATTATACTTGGAGGCTTCCGGATGATTGAGCACTCCTACATACATGGTGGGTACTGCCGGGAAAAAATTAATCCTGTATTTATGGATGGCCTCCAGGATCGCCTGGGGTTCCGGGCGAGGAATCAGGACATCCGTCCAGCCGTTCCAGGTGCAAAGATTCATACAGCAGGTTAACCCGAAGGAATGAAAGATGGGCAGTACCCCCAAATGGGTTATCTCCCCCTTATTAAATCCCGGGAACCAGGCTACGATCTGCTGGACATTCTTAGAAAGATTGGCGTGGGTTAACATCACCCCCTTGCTGACCCCGGTCGTTCCTCCCGTATATTGCAGGCAGGACAAACCCTCAAAGTCAACCGGAATTTTCGGGTCCGAAGCAGGGTATTTTTTCAAAATATCCGTCCATTCATGGACATTGGCGGTGGGAGGAATATTTCGGTGTTTATCCTTGGCCACAATGGGCAGGAGCTGTTTCTTGGGGAACTTGAGATGATCGCGGATGTGAGCAATCACGATATTCTGGATCTTCGTTTTGGGCTTAAGGGCGATCATCCTCGGGCCTAGGAGGTCGAGGGTGACCAGGAAAGTCGATTCGGAATTATTGAACTGATATTCCAGCTCCGGGTCCGTGTAAAGGGGGTTATTCATCACCACCACGGCCCCGGCCCTCCAGGCGCCGTACACGGCGGCCACCAGCTGAGGCATGTTGGGCATGAGCATGGCAACCCGATCTCCCGGCTTAACCCCCATGTGGATAAGGGCGTTGGCAAAGCGGTTGGCCATGTCATTTAGCTGCTTATAAGAGATCTTGGAGTCGACAAAAATCAGGGCTGTTTTGTCGGGGAACTCCCGAGCAGTGCGGGCCAGGGCCTGGGGCATGGCCGTCCGCTCATATTCCAGTTGGTAAGGAACACCTTTGGCATAAGATTTGTACCATGGTCGCTCCATTTTAGGCCTCCTTTTTTACTAGGAAATAATTTAATCCGCACCCGCCTTGGGTATTCTCCCGAGACACCTTGAATGCTATGAGAACCTTATAGACTAAATAAAGAGGTTTTTTCAAGGAAAAAAGGACCGGAAGTTTTTCTTCGGTAACTTTGGGCATCTCGGGTTTTTTTCCCGCGGATTAAGAATCTTATTGATCCAAGAGGAAATTAATATTAGAATTCGGAAAGCCTAATTCCCCTGATTGGATTTCCCTGGATGGGGATGGACAGTTGAGCAAGAGTTGACCAGGAATCCTTCCTCCTTGGAAGAAAAATCTGAAGCTAAAACGATAAGGATAGGAAAAGGAAAAATGAGAAATAATACGCTAATCTACTTGAAAACCCTGATGACGGACATTCATGTCGCATCGGTAACGCCCACTTCCAGGCACGGCGTGGAAAGAGTCTGCGAAAAAATCAGCTTTCCAGAAAGTAAGCTGATCCTGGAATACGGTCCGGGCACGGGAAATTTCACCTCCATACTCTTAAAGAATATGGATGAACATTCTAAGCTGATCGCGATTGAAAAGAATCCTGATTTCTGCCGGATTCTGGAGAAGAGCATCCGCGATCCCCGCCTGGCCATCTTCCATGATTCTGCCGAAAATGTTCTGGACGTTCTCAAGTCCTGCAATGGGGCAGGCGAATTGAAGGCTGATTACATCATCTCCGGGATCCCCTTCTCCCTCCTTTCCCGGAAGCGGAAAATGACCGTCCTGGAAAATACCTATGCGGCCTTGAAAAAAGGGGGGAAATTTCTGGCCTACCAGGCATTCTTCCAATTCCCCGAGATTTTGAAGATCCCTCTGGAGGAAATTTTCGGGGAAGTCCAGGCCCAGTATTATATGTTCTCCCTGCCCCCGCTCCTGATCCTGGAAGCGGTCAAGAGAGATTGAATCAGGTCATAAAATTCACTCCGGCAATCGGTTTCCGTTTTCGTGATTTCTCGGGTACGTCTCAGGACCCCTGCGGGTGAACATTTTTTCGTCCCGGGGAAAGTGATTGGCCTGTGAGCGGGAGAATCACCCAAGGAAAGGGAATATGCCAGACTGCTTCATCACTCAGATAAGTGAAGGGGAAATTAAGAAGGAAAAAGGGAAAGCCCGAGTCCTGCGCAAGACCCGGTGGTGGCAGCAGAAGTTGGCCCGGGGCATTTGTTACTATTGCACTCGGAAGTTTCCCCCGCCTCAGCTAACCATGGATCACATCGTTCCCCTGATTCGGGGAGGCAAGACCACCAAGGGAAACGTGGCCCCCGTTTGCAAAGAATGTAACAGCAAAAAGAAGTACCTCCTCCCCATGGAATGGGAAGCTTATCTCCAAGACTTCAAGAAAGAGTGAAGGATTGCTGGTTACTCGTTGCTCGTTGCTGGTTTCTCGTTACTCGTTTCTTATTACCATGGTTTTTCCTCTTGCCCCCCCGACAGGGGTACTGCCAATCAGTAACGAGTAACCAGGAACCAGCAACGAGTAACGAGGAGGGTGAAACGACTTTAGGCCGGCTGGAGAACCTGTAGTTTCGTCCCCACCACCATACCCTTCACATCTTCCCGATATTCCTGCATGTGAGGTGTGTTCAGGTGGGCCTCCAGGGATTTTAAATCCGCCCATTTCTCCATCATGGTAACGACGTTTTCCCGGATCGGGATTTGAACTTTGATACCCGTCGGGACATCAACCGCCGGTCCATATTCCAGGCAACCCTTCTCGGCTCGGACCTTGGGCACCAGTCGTTGTACCCTCTTCAAAAAGTCATTCCGTTTTCCTTCCGCCAGCTCGATGCTGGCGATCACGTAGATCATGCCTTATCTCTCCTCTCTGTCCGATTAACCTTCTTTTGCCCTGCCCGCTTACTTCCCGTCTTCTTAAGTTTGGAGTTAAAAGTCCGGAGTCTGGAGCCAGAAACTCATATTTTTTTACTCCCAACTCCGAGCTAAAATCCTCCGAACTTAAAGGAATACTTTGACTCCTTTCTCCGCTTTCGCTAGTCTGCCTTCACCGCCTGCCCCACGGCGCGGCCGAGTTTCTCGCATTCAGCCAGTCCCCCCGGCTTGGGCTGCCACTTGGCCCGTACCCCCTGAGCGGCAATCGGAATCTTACAGCGATTGAGATGCTCCTCGATGAGCTTCACGGCCTCGCCACTCCACCCGTAGGTTCCGAAGGCTGCCCCAATCTTGTTCTGGAACTTCAAGCCTTTAATATCCTCCAGGATGGGGGCAATCGTCGGCAGCAAACCCTGGTTTAAGGTGGGCGACCCGATGATGACGGCTTTAGCCTTGAAAATTTCTGTGATCACATCATTCCGGTCCGTGACCGCCATATGGAAAATTTTATGGGTTACCCCCTCGGCAGCCAGCCCCTTCCCGATCGCCTCAGCCATTTTGCGGGTTCCTTCCCACATGGTATCGAACAGGATGACGGCGGTTTTCTGGGGCACCTGGGCAGCCCATTCCTGGTATTTTTTGACAATCTGGAGAGGATCCTTGCGCCAGATAATCCCGTGACTCGGGGCAATCATGGCGACTGGCAATTTCAGCGCCAAAACTTCTTCTATCTTTTTTGTAACCTGATTGCTAAAAGGCGTAAGAATGTTGGCATAATACTTGATCGCTTCTTCGTACAACTCTTCCTGATCTACCTGGTCATTGAAGCGGAAGGCGGTGGCGTAATGTTGGCCGAAGCCATCATTGGGCATGAGAATATTCAGACCGGTGAGATAGGTAAACATGCTGTCCGGCCAGTGGAGCATGGGGGCTTCTATAAAGATCAAATCATTCTTCCCGATGTTCATCTTTTCCCCGGTTTTAACCTTCTTAAATTTCCAGGGCTCATGATAGTGTCCTTCTATGCTTTCTTCTCCCCGACTGGAGACCACGACCGTCGCATTGGGAGTATGGCGCATGACCGCCGGCAGACCCCCGGAATGGTCAACTTCTGAATGGTTGGCCACAACGATGTCAATCTTCGCCGGATCGATAACCTGCCGGATGTTTTCGATGAGCTGGTCCTGGAAGGGTCCCCAGACCGTGTCTACCAGCACAATCTTCTCATCCATGATCAGATAGGAATTGTAGGTCGAGCCCCTGTGGGTGCTCAACTCATGGCCGTGGAAGTGCCTCAGTCCCCAGTCCACAACCCCCACCCAGTAAACTCCCTTTGCCAGTTCCTTAACCATTTTACCCCTCCTAAATTAACTTACCCTTACATGAATATTTGTGTGGCTCGATTAGAGAACCTGAAGAACTGGATTCCTGCCCTGTACCGTCCTGGTACAGGGCGGGAATGACCGAAGGTCACATCCAGTTGTAAACCGCGACTCCCAGTATTTCTTATTCAAGTCTGGTAGCTTCGATAAATTCCCGAATCTCCGTAAAATATTGCTTGAGGCCGGCAAACATGATGGTGTTATGATCGGCGTTGGGGATGACAACCAATTTCTTTCGGGCCGAACCCAGGAATTTATATAAATCCTTGGCCTCCTGGATGGGCACGAGCATGTCAAATTCTCCATGGATGATTAAGGCGGGGGAGGAAATCTTCCGGATCATGGCCAGCCGTTCCTGTTCAATTGGCTCCAAGTCAATACCGCGGGAAGGAAGATTAAGGTGCTTGATGAGCCGGGTCACGCTGGCAAAACCGCTTTCAATCACCATCCCCTTCATTCGATCCGGGTAATGGTAGGCGAGTTCAACGGCCGAGAGACTCCCCAGGGACCTGCCCATAACCCATAAATCTTTTTCCAGCCCCTTTCGGATTAGTTCCTCTTGAACTCCTTTCAAAATCGAAAGGGCATCCTGGAAAAGGCTCGTAAAACTCGGGGATCCACCGCTGGCTCCGTATCCCCGGTAATCCGCCACCACCAGATTGATCTCTCTTTCGTGATAAAATGGGGCTATTTCATCGAAGTCGCTGACCACTTCCCCGTTTCCGTGAAAGTATAAAAGCCAGGGCCAGCTTTTGTCCCCGGCATAAAACCGGCAGACGATGGAAATCTTTCCCTCTACCGGAACCAGGAGGTCAAAGGCTCCCTCCGGACAGGGGGTGAAGTCTCTTCGAGGATAAAAGAGAAAGGATAAAAGAGTCGACCGATCGATCTGAGAATAGTCAGCCATAGGCGCTCCAGGAACGGCCTGCTGCCGTACGAAGGCGCCGCAGCCCTGCCGTGTAATCATTCGGCATGCAGCAATGCCGTACAGCAGCACCTATTAGTCTAGGGCCACTTTCACAACGCATTTTTTGACCGGTTGAGGGGTGGATACGGCGATCCCTGGCATGTGGCCATCCTGGGGGAGAAGGATTACAAACGTTCCTTCCCGGACAATGAAAAAATCACCCTTTCCCTCTCCCTGGAGGGATAGGAAATCTTTGGCCTCATCATAAGTCCCCGCTTTCAAATCCCGCAAGTTGGCGTAGCCGAATAGTTCCTCGCCCTTATGGACGTACTGGACGTCGATATACTTCCGGTGGGCCTCCCAGCGTCCCTTTTCTCTTATCTTGGTGTCATACTGTTGCACCATGATGTAAACTTTCCGCCCGTCAATTTCATACGTTCCCGGCTCAACTTTCGAGAGATCGGTTCTGCGAAGGTAGTCAAATGCAGCGGCCAGTCTTTTATTGATGCCCAGATAGGATGAGGCATTGCTCAGGTGGTCGATGATCATTTACCGCCTCCTGATGGTTCCTTTTTAGTTTTTAACGATATCTTCAAATTGTTTGAGGTATTGAGACCGAAGGGCCGGGTCTTCCAGGTCCAGGATGCCCCAGATGAATTTCCCTTTCCAGAAAAGGTCCACTTCGCCGTGGTAATGATCCTTCAGCCGATAGGTCCCTTCGGAGGCCTTTTTATCCTGATTATTTGTCTGCTTTAAGTACTTTTCAATCATACTCCGGCAGTCTTCCTGATCCTTTCCATCAATGACGAAAATCTTGAATTTCTTCCCTGACCGTTCATAGTCCGCGGTAAAGCCGAAATGGAAAAAGGAATATCCCAGGAAGTTCTTAGAAATGAATTTCTCCGTATTCTTCTTTTTCCCTTCCGGGGGGAAAGAGGAAAGGATTCCGGGAAGGGCAGTTTTTTCCCCCAGCATTTCCTCCATTTTCCGCCCGAAGGTGAGCATGGTCTTCTCGTCCTCGGCACCGGTATTATACCCGTTGATCTTCACGTAGTAAGGGCCGGTCACGAAGTTCAGGACCATGGGCTCCTGGTATCCCTGGGCCCCGATATCCAGAAATTTGGCGTTGGCCAGCCGTTCCTGGCTATAGATCCCAAATGCCTGCGTTGGATTCTCGTGCCGGTAAATCTCTACGGTCACCGCAGCCTTTTTCTCATTCCGGTATTCGGCCACGTTCAAAGCCTGGAACTCATAGCTCAAATAGAGATCCGCCGCTCCGTTGATGTATTCGTAAAGAGTTACCGGGGAAAAAAGCTGGGGTTTCTCCGGCATTCCCCACCCGCTTATTTCCGGGAAAAAAAATGTCTTCCCCTCCAGCATGGGGGCTCCTCCAAAAAGAAATGCTCCCAAAGCCCAGAAAAAAATAAATAGGGTTCGGCAAATTTTCTTTGATTCGGGTCCTTTCATCTTGTGATCTCCCTTTCTCCCTCTCAGGCGATAAATTCGGAAGGAACGTCCCGGAGGCGGGCGATGTTCTGCAGACGCTCGGAAACATTCCACTGGTTCAAGCACTTGACCGGGCACGAACCGCAGTCCCCGCAGGGATTCGCGGGAAGGTTCAGGGAAGACAGCAGATCCTGGGCCTCCACGAGATTCCGGTACCCATAGAGGTACATGTAGGCTCTCATCAGGTCCGGAATGGGGAGTTGCTTCACACAGGTGGTAAGACAGGTTCCGCACCCTTGGCAATAGAGACTCGACTGGAGGGCGGCTCGACGGAGGTTCTCCTTTTCTAACTTTGAGAGGGAGAAGTCTCTCAGGACCTTGAGGTCCACCTCCAGTTGATCAAAAGTGGTGAACCCGGTGATGATGGTATGAACGTTGGCGTCCTGCAGGGCCCACTTGAGGCAAGCTGGCGCGTCGATCTGCGTGTTATGGTAGTTGCCCCCTACGTTGCCGCCGATGGTCTTCATCGCGATGACCCCCAGCCCCGCCTCTGCCGCCCGGGCAATGGCTTTTTTGACCTCTTCGCCATGATTCTGCCGGAAATTGTAGGCCGGCAGAACCACGTCGTAGACTTTCGAGTCCACCGCGGCATTGATGACCTCGGGTTCATTCCGATGCGTGGTAATTCCTATGAAGCGGATCTTGCCGGCCTTTTTCGCCTTTACCAGGGAATTCAGGATCGGTTCATAGAGAGCGGATTCTCGAACCCAAACGTTGTGATGGTGATAGATATCCACATAATCCAACCCCAGGCTCTTGAGGCTGGTGTCGATCTTCTTGCTGAAGGCTTCTTCGGTAGCCTCTTCCGAGTAAACGCCGGTGGTCTGGTTATTCGGAAGGCGGGCTTTGGTGGCGATGGCA
>Ga0187865_1001390_pt1 | contig 27994 bp, 18 predicted proteins | sample June2016WEW_11_1_2_FD_132989 | JGI IMG/M metagenome (GOLD analysis project Ga0187865, IMG submission 132989) | Peatland microbial communities from SPRUCE experiment site at the Marcell Experimental Forest, Minnesota, USA - June2016WEW_11_100 | ecosystem: Environmental > Terrestrial > Soil >...
ATGCTCCAACCCCTGGCTCACCAGCACCACGTCCACGCCTGTCGCCTGCAACGCTTTCAGGTGCCGCACTCCTTCTTCTTTGATCAGCGGCTTCAGCTTGTATTCGAATTCTTCTTCGCCCAGCAGATCGAGCCGGTCGCGCGTAATCCCGCGGAGCACGGCGTGCACGATTCGAGTCGCAGCGACGCGGTTCGCCGCATACAAAAATGGCCGCAGCAACGCCATCAAGAGCACCAGGCTGCGGCGCGCCGCCCGCGCGATAAATGTCTGGCTGTTCCAAGTGAAAAACGCAATCGGACGAACCGTGGTCAGCTCCAGCAGACTCCCCTCCACCCGCCAGTAAACGGGCGACGAAGGCCGCGAGCGACGAGGCGGCGAAGCGATGGCCGAAGCCGGCGCACTGGCGTCAAGCGACGTCCGCGCCCGCCCTTCTTCGAGATTGCTCACAGTTTCCACGAATCAATACCCGGCTGCGGCCACAGTGTCTTCTGGAGGCCAGCCGGAATCATCCATTTTAACCTTTAGTTCACAAAGCACGAAGAATAACCGCCAGCCTGTCTGGCGCGGACACTCCTGTCCGCGAACTCACCGCCGGAGCGAGGAATTCGAAGGTACCGCAAATTTTGATTTTGGCCGATTTCGATTTGGATACGTGCTTACCCCAGGCTGAATTCTCACCCCGCCCGCTCCACCCAGCACACATCCCAATACCTCCCAAACTTCCGCCCATTCTCGCTGAACACGCCCACCACCTTGAATCCAAATCGCCGATGCAGCGCCTCGGTCGCCGCGTTCGGCAACACATACACCCCCACAAAACGATGAATGTCCTCGCCCCTCAACACTTCAAACAACTTCGCATACAACCGGCTGCCAATGCCCTTCCCCACCGCCTCCGGCGCGCAATAAATCGTCGTCTCCACCGTCGTCTCATACGCCGCCTTCGGACGAAACCGCGTCGTCCCCGCGTATCCCATCACGACCCCATTTTCCTCCGTCACCAATAGCCGATGCCGTCCCGCCACGCCAAACTGCGCGAACCAGGCTTCCCGCCGCTCCACCGTGTAAGCCTCAACGTCAAACGTCACCGGAGTATTCAGAACGTAATAGTTATAAATCCCGGTGATCCGCGCCAGATCCCCACGCTCCGCCGTCCGAATCCGCGTCTCGTTCATGGCTCGCCTCCAAACAAATCCAAACAAGAAAGAGCCGCTGCGCCGCTCCGTTGCTCCACGCGGCCCTTCTCACTCTACATTCCGCACTTACCTCATCACCCACCCTAAGACCGCCGCCGCCGCGACTACCCAAGCCGAGTTCACCCGAAACCCGAGCAGCGCGATCAAGCTCACGCCGAACACGACCAGCGTTGTCCGGTCCATAATCGATGCCTTCCCCAACTGCCACGCCACCACCGCCATCAACGCGAGCGATCCCGCGACCACTCCATCGAGCGCTGCCGCTGCCGCTGCCGATCTTCGCAGCCGCGGAATCAGTGGCCCGCTCACCGCCACCAGCACGAACCCGGGCAAGAAAATCCCGATCGTCGCCACCACCGCGCCCATCCAGCCCGCCACCACGTACCCGATAAACGTCGCGGTCGTAAACAGCGGACCGGGCGTAAACTGCCCCACCGCGACCGCGTCAATCAACTGTTTTTCCGTCAGCCAGTGCAGGCGCTCCACGAACTCGGTCTGCAGAAACGCCAGCAAGACATATCCGCTGCCGAACACCACCGACCCAACTTTAAGAAACGACAAAAACAGCCGCGCCAGCCCGACCGGAAAAGCCGCGCCCATGGCCGCAACCGCCATCGCCCCGGCAACAACTTTCGGAAGCCCCGCCATTTTCGCAAGTCCAACGCCCGCACCCAGCAGCCGGCTCTTCATCGCCCAAGCCGCCGCCGATACCAATCCGGCAAACACCAGCACCAGCACCGGACTGACTCCCACCAAACTCAGCCCCGCCGCCAGCACCGCAATCACCGCCAGCAAAGCCGTCCGCACTCCCGTCCGTCCCAGCTTCCCCAGCGCCTGGATCACGATCGCAACCACGGCCGGCTTGATCGCGAACAGCACACTTTCAGCCTTCGGCAGCGAGCCAAAGCGCACATAGGCCCACGCAATCACCGACACAATTACGGCCGCCGGAATGATGAAGCAACAGCCCGCTACAATCAGTCCGCGCCAGCCGCGTTTCAGTTGCCCCACAAAAATCGCGACTTCGGTCGAACTCGGTCCCGGAATCAAATTCGCCGTCGCCAGCCGGTCCAGAAATTCGGCATGGGTAATCCACTGCCGCCGCCGCACGAATTCTTCTTCCATCATCGCCAGATGCGCCGCCGGCCCGCCAAACGCAATCGTCCCCAGCTTCAGAAACACCAGGGCAATCTCCCCCAGCGACGCTTCCCGGATTTCCCTGGACTCAGCCATTGCCCTTCCACACACTGCAGCAATTTGAGCGAATACGGGATTGTTACACACCTCGCAAGTGTGGCGCGGGCGACCCCGCCCGCGATTTCTATCTAAGGGAAGAAGCACGCAAATCGTGGGACTACGTCATATCTGATGAAGTTGTATTTGCTGCTCAATCCATCGAGCTGGATTTCAAAGTCCGAGTCGGTTTTCGCCGGCGGCAGGCCTCGCGCATCGCTTCCGATTGCGAATTTCCGGTATTCAACTCCTGTCCTTCATTTCACGCAGAACGCAGACTGCAACGACCGTCCGCCCACGCGGACCTTCGGTCTTCTCCACTTTCCCCAGCAGCTTCGATTCCAGGTCGTCCGGATCGACGACCATCTCGCAGGCGACAATCTGTTCGTCGGTCGCGCCCTGAAAACACAGTTCGCAGACTCCCAGCCCGCCTTCTGCTCGCACGGGAGGACCAAACGTGCGGCACGTCATCGGCCGAGCATCGTAAAGATCGCACAATCCGGTCTCCGGATCGAGCACCGGACACGGCTCATCATTCGCAAATTCCGCAAAGCGCTCTTCCGCCTCCGGCCCTTCGTCGAGCACGCCCGTTTTCGCGTTGCCGGGAAACTCCGCGGACAACCGCCCCACCGACGCCCGCGCCCGCTCGCGAATACGGCCCGCCCGAAGCGGGTCCGCCCCTTCGAGGTCAGCCAGCCCGCGCTGCAACCGGACCGCATCCAGTTGATGGATGGCAAACACACCCACGCAACACTGCGTGCATCCCGGACGGCACACCAGCCACTCGCCGCTACGCTCAGCAGCATCAGCCAAAGCAGCATCCACGATCTGAATCAGCGCCGAATCCGCAGCTGGCAATCGCCGCAAAGACATGCCGGAAGCATACCGCATCGCCGGAGCCGCGCAGAGTGGACGCAATCACCAACAAGAATGGAGGGGCAACCGTGGAAAAGTGCTGGAGGATTGGCGAATTCGCCTCTCCTCCAGCACGGGATGGTAACAACAAGGCGGGCGTTACTTGCCGTCGTGGTCCGGGTCGCCAGCACTCTTATCGCCAGTACTCTTCAGGGTAACTGTGTCCTGTGGGACCGCACTACCCGTCGCAGCCTGTGCCGGAGGTTGGGGCTGGCGAGCAGTCTGTTGTGTGACTTCGTTGGTGGAATGGGCAGAGGTGTTGCTAATTGGATTTATCATACGAAATAGATCGACATTGTCTGGAAAATCTTTGATAAATCGCAACCGCGATCGGCGATATTTGGTAACGGTTACTAAACTTATAAGGGACCTAGCTGTATCACCTGCCCAGAATCGATTTTTTTCCGCAACCTCCCCGCCCTTGCGCTCCCATCTCAAATAAGCTTTCATAATCCCCATGACAATCCCTCGCCGCCGATGCCTGCAGTGCCTCGCGCTCCTACTCTCACTAGTCACCCTAACCACCGCCAAGGATTCCCCGAAGAACAAGTATCTTCTCTTCGTCGGAACTTACACCGAGAAGGAGAGCAAGGGCATTTACGCCTACCGCTTCGATGCCGCATCCTCTGAACTAACTCCGCTAGGCGTAGCGGCAGAAACGACCAATCCCTCATTCCTCGCGATCGACCCGAGCCGCCGTTTCCTGTATGCGGCGAATGAATTCCCGAACTATAAAGGCGCCAACAGCGGAGCGGTAAGCGCCTTCGCCCTCGATCGCCAGACCGGCAAGTTGTCGCTCCTGAACCAAGTCGCCTCGCGCGGCGCCGACCCCTGCTACATCGCCTTCGACAAGACCGGGAAGTACGCCCTAGTGGCCAACTACACCGGAGGAAGCGTGGCCGTGTTCCCGGTTCAGTCCGACGGCCACATCGGCGAGCCCTCCGCTTTCGTTCAGCACGTAGGGTCGAGCGTCAACCGCGAGCGCCAACAAGGCCCGCACGCACATTGGATCGAGACCACACCCGACAATCGTTTTGCCATCGCAGTCGATCTAGGCCTGGATGAGTTGCTGGTGTACCGCTTCGACGCAAAAACCGGATCCCTGACCACGAACAATCCTCCCTACGCCAAGCTCGACCCCGGAGCCGGACCTCGCCACCTGGCCTTTCATCCGAACGGCAAGTTCGCCTACGTAGTAAATGAATTGCAGTCCAGCATCACCGCATTTTCCTACGATGCGAGCGGCGGTGCGCTGCATAAGCTGAAGACGATTACGACACTTCCAAGAGGTTTCTCCGGGAGCAACGACACCGCCGAAATCCAAGTCCATCCCAGCGGCAAGTTTCTATTCGCCTCCAATCGCGGACACGATAGCATCGCCGTCTTCTCCATCGACAGCCACACCGGCGCTCTAACTCTGGTGGATCACTTCCCCACCCAAGGCAAAACCCCGCGCAACTTCGAAATCGATCCCACCGGCAAGCTCTTGTTCGTGGCCAATCAAGACACCAACAACATAGTAGTGTTTCGAATCGATCCCACCTCCGGAAGACTAACTCCAACCGGCCAAACCCTCCGCGTCCCCTCACCAGTGTGCCTGAAGTTCATGGCCGAAGAATAAGGGCGACCGGCCCGGGCTTCGCGCTCATCTCAAATCTGAAGGGTGCCCGCTCAAGCTCCGCTTGGGCGGGGCTTTTCGCCCGTCCGCACATTCACGGTAACCGTAGTAAACCGAAGTCACAGACAAAAGGCCGCTCTTTTCGAGCGGCCTCTGAGAACTGAGAACTAATCTCCCGCCACCGGCTCGCCCACTTCTTCACTCTTCTTCGCGGTGCCGTTCCCGTTTGCCGGAGCGATAGCCGCAGTGATCGCGCCCAGCGGAATGAATCCACCTTCATTCGACGTTGCCGGCTTCTCTTTCAGGACAACTTCCCGATAGAGCTGCGCCATGCGTGCGTCGTAGGCCGCGTCGTTCTTGACCTTGTTGTTCTCGGCCTTCCTGTCGCGGGCCCGCAACTTTTCTTCGCGCGCCGTCTTCGCAATCCCCAGCTTGTCGAGATCGTGCTGCACTTCGTGGGTCACGATCTCTTCCCGCAGGTAGAGCGCGTGCTCCGCGTCTTCCATGTTGACTTTCTTGCCGCCCGCGAAAATCTCGTGACGTCCATGCTCCTCGTACCACTTGGTGAGCGTCGAAGTCATGTGCATCTTCTCGATGATGTTGCGCCAGCCCACGCCCGTGTTGTATGCGCAGAAGCTGATCTCGCCTTCCTGCGTCGCGTACGGAATAATGCACTGCTCGGTGCGCCGGAAGTCGTAGTTAAACAGATCCTGGAACCACATCCCCGCGATGAACAGGAAGTTCCACCGGTCCTGGCGCCGCTTCATCACGTCGTCAATCGTGCGATCCGGACCAACCTTGCCGTAGTTCCTGCCCGTAGCGTTGAAGTTCTTATCGAACTTCTTAAGCAGATCGGTCATCTTGAAGTGCGTCGGCGACTGGAACGGATCGTAGTTCTTCATCAGGCAAAGCGCCATCCCAAACACAGTCCAGAATTTGCTGCGAGCCGCATCATTGACCTTGGCAATATCCTTAGCCAGTTGATCGCCTTTTAAGAAAGCAGTAACCGGAACCGCCTCCTTAGTCTCCTTGTCAATCATCATCGCCATCCCCGTCCCGCAATTCGGATGACAACCGCAGGAGAGTTGGCCCCAGTCGTTGTTTTGATCCTGGGAGTGCATTACGTCGGCCCAGTCGCTGAAGGTGGACATGAATGAAATCGGGAACCAATCGCGGGCAGGTTCGCCGAAGCCGGTTTGATTTTTTACGTCGTGGGCCAGGTGCGCCAGCGTGTAGCGCTGCGCCTGGCGGCGTTCGTCGGTGATGGCTTCGTCGCGGCCGGTGAAGGAGACGGGTTGGAAGCTGAGGAAGCCGATCTTCTTCGGATTGTCCAAGGCGAACTGGATGATGCGTCCGACCTGCTCGTTGTTGATGCCGTTGATGATGGTAATGACCGGGACGATTTCGCAGCCGGCGCGATGCAGGTTGTCGATGGCTTTCAGTTTTACGTCGAACAGGTTGCCCACGGCGCGATGATCGTTGGCGGCGTTTCCTATTCCGTCGAATTGGAGGTAGGCGTAACGCACGCCGGCTTCAACCGTTTGTTCGCAGAATTCAAAACTCTTGGCGAATTCAATTCCGTTGGTGGCGGCCTGCACGCTGTTGTATCCGACCTTGCGGGCGTAGCGAACCGCGTCGAGGAAGTAGGGCGAGAGCGTCGGCTCACCGCCGGAGAACTGCACCGACATCTGCCGCTTGGGCTTGACGGTGATGGCGTTGTCGAGCACGGTCTTGATTTCTTCCCAGGTTAGTTCGTGAACATAGCCGACCTGGTTGGCGTCCATGAAGCAGGGATCGCACATCATGTTGCAGCGGTTGGTGAGATCGACGGTGAGCACCGCGCCACGTCCGTATTTCACCGTCGAAGATCCATGATGATGGAGGTGTTCGTCGGCATGGGCGCGGATATCGCGGCCGGGGAAGACTTCTTCGAGGTGTTGCGAGAATTCCGTGTCAATCGACATCAAGTCTTCGAAGTGCCCGTGCTTGACGCAGTCCTTGACCATCCAGATCTTGCCGTCACGTTCGATGATCTGGGCTTTGATCTCTCCGACTTTTTCGTTCATCAGCACGTCCACCGGAAGGTGGCCGTCGAGAATCTGCTGACGTATTTCAGGGACGCACTTGGGACAAAGCGAATCGGTGGAGCGCGGCCAGCCGAGCGGCGGCTTGGACTTTTCCCAGGACTTGAGCAGGGGCTTGTCGGACCACTTCGGAGTCGGCGCCACATTCGGAGCAACGCGGTTCAGGCGTTCAAACACTGCCCATGCGCCCGTGGCGGCAACCGTCACGGCCTTCTCAACGTATTTGATCGGCTTGTGCATTCTGCTCTCGCTTTCCTAAACTCGGGAGTTAGAACTGTCCCCGCGGTCCCGCGAACGGGAGCCTGCGTAAATAGACTTGTCCACGAAGAAACCTACCTGTGAAACCCAGAAGTTTCGATGCGTGGAATGGGTCACAGTGATGCTATTGAAACCGCAATCTTTAGGCACGAAGAAGGCAATGAAGGGGAGAAAATCGGGGTTAAGCGGGGAATTGGGGCATTTTTTGGGGGTAAGTTGTTGAAAAGGCAGGGGCGGAGATGGAGCGAGTGGGAGGCGAAGAATAAGAAAAGTGGGTGCCCCTCGATAAGAGCGAAGGCTCTTATCGAGGGGCACCCGCAAGGGTTAGGTAATCGTTCCGTGTAGGGACTCGTGCTCTCTGATGTGCTGTTCTGAACCCGCTGACATTCACGACCTGAGGCCTTGTTCGGTTTTCGTAACAATTTGCAGGTTCTGGACTCGGACAAGTTAAATGGGCCCATCTTAAAAGAGTTTCCCTCGAAGAACCTCTGTGGATTAAAATTGCGGCGGCCGCTGGAATTGATCTGGCCGATCATGCGTATACGATTCCAATCGGCTCGCTAGGGGTGAGCCATGGCGTTGCACCCTGGGGAGCGGAAGCGCCATTTACCGGAAGAAGCGCCAGTCGCGTGGGACCCGATCCGGCGGGCCCTGGAAGAAAACGAAGACTGGTATCGCGATCTGGTTGAGCACAGCCAAGACCTGCTGTGCGTCCACGACCTTGAAGGCCGATTCCTGTCGGTCAATCCCGGCCCAGCGCGTCTGCTGGGTTACACCGTAGAAGAAATGATGCGGAAGCCGATGCGGGATTTTATTGATCCGCAATTCCGCAGTCAGTTCGATGTCTATCTGCGCGAGATCGAGCGCACGGGGGAGTCTCGCGGCCTGTTGGCGGTGGTGACGCGATCGGGAGAGCAGCGGATCTGGGAGTATCACAACACGCTGCGAACCGAAGGAGTGGAGTCGCCGATTGTGCGGGGGATCGCGCACGACGTCACGGAACGGGTGCGGGCGGAGAAGGCGCTGCGCGGGAGCAACGAAGAACTGGTGAAGACGGCGCGGGAGCGGGAGCGGGTGCTCCGCGAACTGACGCTGTTCCGGACGCTGGTGGACCAATCGAACGATGCCATTGAGGTAATCGATCCGGAGACCCTGCGTTTCCTCGATGTGAATGAGAGGGCTTGCGTAGAGCTTGGGTACAGCCGGGCGGAGCTTTTGTCGATGGCGGTTTATGACGTCGAGTCGGGCCTCGACGAAAGTTCGCGCGCCGGGGTGCGGCAGCAGTTGCGGGAGCCGGGATTCGCGATCATGGAAAGCGTGCACCGGCGGAAAGATGGAACGACGTTTCCGGTGGAAGTGAATCTGCGAAGGGTGCGGCTGGACCGGGAGTATGACGTGGCCGTGTCGCGCAACATCACAGCACGGAAGCAGACGGAGGAGGCGTTACGGGAGAGTGAAGCGCGGGAGCGGGCAAGAGCGAAGGAACTGGAGACGGTGCTGGATGTGGTGCCGGTAGCGGTTTGTATCGCGTACGACGCCGAGTGCCGGCGGATTACGGGCAACCGGGCGGCATACGAACAGATGCGCGTGCCGGCGGGCAAGAATTTTTCCATGAGCGCAGCGCCCGAGGAGCGACCCACGTTCCGGCTGATGGAAGATGGGGCGGAGGTTCCGACGGATTTGCTGCCGATGCAGCAAGCGGCGGCCACGGGAAAGCCGGTGTATGGACGCGCGCTGACGATGGTATTTGAGGACGGCACCGAGCGGGAAGAGGTGGTGAATGTGGTTCCGCTGCTGGATGAGGAAGACAAGGTGCGGGGAGTGGTGGGGGCATCGATCGACCTGACAGAACAGAAACAGGCAGAGAAAGCGTTGCGGGAAAGCGAAATGCGATTCCGGGCGGTGTATGAACGGTCTCCGGTTGGTATTGCTCTGGTGGATTCGAGCAGCGGGCGACTCCTGCAAGTCAATCCGAAATTCTGCGAAATCGCCGGACGCAACGAAGAAGAAATGCTGCGGATCGACGTGGGGAGCATTACCCACCCCGATGATGTTGAGCGCGGCAATGAATACATGCAAGAACTGGCCGAAGGAAAGCTGGCAAAATACGAACTGGAAAAACGGTATGTTCGCCCGGATGGATCGGTGCGCTGGGTGAGGCTTCTGGCGGCGCCGATGTCGGGTAAAGGAGAGACGCGCCGATGGCACATGGCTCTGGTGCAGGACATCACCGAACGGAGGCAGGCGGAGGAGGCGCTGCGGGAGAGTGAGCGGAGGCAACAATCGGCGCTTCAGATCGGAAAGATCGGAGCGTTTGATATAGACATGGAGAGCGGCCGGGGAACCTGGACGGCGGAATTGGCCGATATCGTGGGCGTCCCCAGCGGCGCGGATTTTTACGCCTTTTGTTGGGAGCGTGTGCATCCCGAAGACCTGGCGCGGGTCAAAGCGGAGTTTGCGCAGTTGGCGCAGAGCCGCGAAGAGGGGGAGATGGAGTTCCGAGTGATCCGACCAGAGGGCGCGATGCGGTGGATACGCTGGCGAGGCCTGGTAATTCAGGATACCGCCTCAGGGTCCTCGCGAGTTGCCGGAGTGATCATGGACATCACCGAGCGCAAGCGGGCCGAGGAGGCGATCGCGACCCTGGTGCAGGTGCGAGCCGACAGCAGCGAGCACTTTTTTACCTCGATGGCCTATCAGCTCGCCAAGTGCCTGGAGGCCGACTATACGATTATTGGAGAACTCATCGAAGGCGAAGAAGACAAGGTGAGAACGATTGGTATCTGTGGTCAGGGCGCGATCGCGGACAACTTCACCAGAGATCTGGCCGATACTCCCTGCGGTGTAGTCGTGGAGCAAGGCGCCTGCTCTTATGCTGCCGGTGTGGCCGAGATGTTCCCGAAAGACCTTTTGCTCAAGCAGATGAAGGTGGAGGGATATGTCGGGACGCCTTTGCGCGATTCACAAGGGCGGGTCATTGGCATCATGGTGGCGGCCTACACTCGACCGCTGGCGAATGCAAAATTTGTCGAAGCGATTCTGCAACTGTTCTCGGCGCGAACGGCAGCGGAGATCGAGCGCAAGCGCACCGAGGAGGCCTTGCGGCAAAGCGCAGAACGGTTCCGGGTGGCACTGAAGAATTCTCCGATTGCGGTGTTCAACCAGGACCGAGATTTGCGCTACACCTGGATGTACAATCCGCAGCTTCCGTGGCCGGCGAGCGAAGCGCTGGGAAAGACTGTGGGCGAGATCTTCGACCCGGCGGAGGCTGCGCGCATCACGGAAGTTCGGCGGCGGGTGCTGGAAACCGGAGTGGGAGCGCGTGATGAAATGCAGGTCACTTTCGGCGGCAGGAAGCGCTACCTCGATACTACGATCGAACCGGTTTTGGACTCGACGGGCGCCGTAATTGGACTCACCGGCGCCAATATGGACGTCACTGAACTCCGGGAAGCAAGCGAAGCGTTACGCGAAGCCAAGAAAAAGCTTACGGAAGAGAAGCTTTATCTCGAGCAGGAAATCGATGCGGAACTGGGGTTCGGGGAAATCATCGGGAAGAGCAAGGCCTTGGAAGCCGTCATGGAGAATGCAGGAAAAGTGGCGGCCAGCGATGCCACCGTGCTGCTGCTGGGCGAAACGGGAACAGGGAAGGAACTGGTGGCGCGGGCGATCCACTGGTTGAGCCTGCGCACCGGCAATAGTTTCATCAAATTGAATTGCGCGGCGATTCCCACGGGGCTGCTGGAAAGCGAGTTGTTCGGTCACGAGAAGGGCGCGTTCACCGGAGCGGTGAGCAGGAAAATTGGACGACTCGAGCTGGCGGACAAGGGCACGCTGTTTCTGGACGAGATCGGGGAGATTTCGCTGGCGTTGCAACCGAAGCTGCTGCGGGTTTTGCAGGATCAGGAGTTCGAACGGCTGGGTGGAACGCATACGTTGAAGGTGGACTTTCGGTTGATTGCGGCGACAAACTGCGATTTGGCGGATGCCGTGCGACAGAACGAGTTTCGGCGCGATTTGTATTACCGGCTGAACGTGTTTCCGATCCGCGTGCCACCGCTACGGGAACGCCGGGAGGACATCCAGTTGCTGGTGGAACATTTTGTGCAGAAGTTCGCCCGGCGGATGAACAAGTCGATCACCAGCATTCCGAAGAAGACCATGGATGCACTGAAGGGGTGGGAGTGGCCGGGGAATGTGCGGGAGTTGGAAAATTTTATTGAGCGGTCGGTGATTCTGACGCAAGGTTCGGTGCTGGTGTCGCCGTTAAGCGAACTGAAGCCGATTACCACGGAGGAGAAAAGCGTGGATGAAAGTCTGGAGGCGGCAGAACGGGAGCACATTCTGCGCGCTTTGCGGGAGAGCCACGGGCAGATTGGCGGGATCGGAGGGGCAGCCATGCGGTTGGGATTGAAGCGGACAACGCTGCAATCGAAACTGAAGCATCTGGGAATCAATCTGCGGTCAGGGTCGCCGGAACCCCATTAACCACCAAGGACACGAAGGAAACCCTTAGGGGTTCACACCTTCGTGTACCTTTGTGTCCTTTGTGGTTGATGAATTTGGGGCAGATGCCGACGGTCGAGCGGTTCGGTTACAATCCTCGCGCACATGAACCGCGAATATAACAAACAATTTAGCCACGAATTGGGACGCGATATGGAGTCGCTGGTGTATGGGCACGCCGGGCAACCGATCCTCGTTTTTCCGACCTCCATGGGACGTTTTTTTGAGTATGAAGATGCGGGGATGATCCGCGCGCTGGGCGGGAAGCTGGAAGCGGGCGCGATCCAGGTGTTCTGCGTGGACAGCGTGGACGGCGAGAGCTGGTACAACAAGGGCGTGCATCCGGGAGCGCGGATCTGGCGGCATGTGCAGTACGAGCGCTACGTGGTCAACGAGTTTCTGCCGTATTTGAAGTGGAAGAACTGGGCGCCTCAGATGGTGGTGACGGGGTGCAGTTTTGGCGGTTATCACGCGCTGAATTTTTCCCTGCGGCATCCGGATGTGGTTTCGTCTTGCGTGACCATGAGCGGATCGTTCGACATCAGGAGCTTCCTCGACGGCTACTACGACGACAATTGCTACTTCAATAATCCTCCGGACTACCTGCCGAACCTGGGCGACGAGTGGTTCCTGAGCCGGTGCCGGCAGATGAAGATTGTGCTGGGAACGTCGGACTGGGATATGTGCCTGGACGCGAACGTGAAGATGGCGGCGATTCTGCAAGGCAGGGGGATTCCGCATTGGTTGGATATCTACGGGGATAACAGCAAGCATGATTGGCCGCTGTGGCAGCGGATGGCGGAAAAGCATTTCTAGTCGTTAGTCGCTGGTCGCTGGTCGTTAGTCGTTGGCGGAAAGATGAGATCATAGGCTGAAGAGGATCTAAGTTATGGCGAACAAGAAAATCGGAATTCTTTTTGGGATGGAGACTACGTTTCCGCCGGCTTTGGTCGAGAAGATTAACTCCATGAAGGCCGAAGGCGTTACGGCTGAGTTTGTGAAGATTGGCGGCATCCGGATGGATGAGCCGAAGAAGTACGACGTCATCATTGACCGGATTTCGCAGGACATTCCTTTCTACCGGGCGTATTTGAAGAACGCGATGCTGCAGGGGACGATGGTGATTAACAATCCCTTCTGGTGGACGGCGGACGACAAGTTTTTTAATTATGCGCTGGCACACAAGATGGGCGTGGCGATTCCGCCTACGGTGATTTTGCCGCACCACGAGCATCCGCCGGATACTACCGACAAATCCATGCGGAATTTGATGTATCCGCTGAATTGGGAAGAGGTGTTTGCCTATGTTGGGTTTCCGGCATTTTTGAAGCCTTACGCGGGCGGCGGCTGGAAGCACGTATATAAGGTGCATTCTCCGGAGGAGTTCTTCCATAACTACAACCAGACGGGCGACCTTTGCATGACGCTGCAGCATGGCGTGGAGTTTGAGGATTATTATCGCTGTTACGTGGTGGGGCAGGAGAAAGTGCACATCATGAAGTACGATCCGAAGGCTCCGCACCATGAGCGCTATGTAAAGGGAAACCCGCAGCCGGGAACAAAGTTAAAAGAGCGGATCGAGAAGGACGCGCTGGCGTTGTGCCGCGCGCTCGGCTACGACCTGAACACAGCAGAGTTTGCGGTAGAGGATGGCGTCCCGTATGCGATTGACTTCATGAATCCGGCTCCGGATGCGGAGGTTACGTCGGTGGGGCAGCAGAATTTTGAGTGGGTGGTGGACGCGGTGGCGGAGATGGCGGTGAATAAGGCGCTGAGCGGGGAGAATCCGGTGGAGGAATTGCGCTGGGCGGCTATTTTGAATGGGCCGAAGTGGGTGGAGACCCGGGCGCAGAAGGTGCGAAAGAAGGCGTAGGTGTGGCGGGGGGCTCTGCCCCGCCGGGACGGGGCAGAGCCCCGTCCCCACATGAGCCCCGCCCCCACAAAGCCAACCTACCTTTGCTTCCATTGACAATTTGCCAGCATCCGCCGGGCTTTGCCCGGCTGGACGGCCGAGGGCGGCCTTCCCTACGTGTTTCTTGTTGTCCCTACGCCAGGCCATCCGCACCATAGGCCGACATTGGTATACTAATTGGACTTTCTGCCAGAGTATCTTCCTGCCTGGCAGCTCTGGGTGCCGCGATGAAGCCAACATTCACGCTGGGAATCGAAGAGGAGTATCAGACCGTCGATCCTGAGACTCGGGATCTTCGGTCACACATTCAAGCCGAACTCATCGAGAAGGGCAAATTGATCCTGCAGGAACGGGTCAAGACGGAGATGCACCAATCGGTGGTGGAAGTTGGGACTTCGGTTTGCGCCAATATTAAGGAAGCCCGGGAAGAGCTGAAGAATCTGCGGAGGCACATGATCCGGCTGGCGCGGGAGAATGGGCTGCGGCTGGCTTCGGCGGCCACGCATCCGTTTGCGGACTGGCGCGTGCAGGCACTTACCCCGGGCGAGCGCTACAAGAACATTGTGGAGGATATGCAGCTGGTGGCGCGGGCCAACCTGATATTCGGGCTGCACGTGCACGTGGGCATCGAGGATCGCGAGACCCTGATCCAGATGATGAATCATGCGCGGTATTTTGTGCCGCACCTGCTGGCGCTGTCCTCGAATTCGCCTTTCTGGCTGGGGATGGATACGGGGTTGAAATCGTATCGCTGCAAGGTGTTCGATAAATTTCCGAGGACGAACCTGCCGGATTATTTTCCGAGCTGGGGGGAGTACGAGAATTACGTCAAGTTGCTGGTGAAGACGAACTCGATCGATAACGCGAAGAAAATCTGGTGGGACATCCGGCCGCATCCATTCTTCGACACGCTGGAGTTCCGGGTGTGCGACCTTCCGATGCGGGTGGACGAGACGATTGCGCTGGCGGCGCTGATCCAGGCAACGGTGGCAAAGCTGTACAAGCTGCACTCGCAGAACCAGGGGTTCCGGCTATACCGGAGGTCGCTGCTGATGGAGAACAAGTGGCGAGCGGCGCGCTATGGGATCAACGGAAAACTGATCGACTTCGGCAAGCAGATGGAAGTTCCGGAGCGTGAGTTGATCGAAGAGTATCTGGAATTCGTCGATGACGTGCTGGACGAACTGGATTGCCGGGCAGAAGTGGAGTACATCCGTGAGATTATGAAGATGGGCACCGGCGCGGACCGGCAGTTGGACGTGTACCGCAAAACCGGCGACATGAAAGCCGTCGTGGACTACATCATTGAGGAGACTGAGGTGGGCGTGGACGAGGTGGATAGTTTGCCCACTGCCAAGGCCGGCTGATGAGTTTGATGAAGACTGCAGAACAATCCAACCGACAACTGAACAATATGGCCTTTGATCCGCAACTGACGCTGGGGGCGCGGAATGCGGTGCGCGTGTGCCTGCGCGTACAGGCTTCGGAAAAAGTCACCGTCATCACCGATGAAGTGAGCCTGGAGATTGCGGCGGCGTTGGTGCGCGAACTGGACGAGGTGGGCTGCCGCTACCAGACGTGGGTGCTGGAGGATGTGGCGGCTCGTCCGCTGACGGATTTTCCGCTCGCGATCGCGAAGGATCTGGACTCGAGCCAGGTCAGCATTTTTGCGGTGCAGGCGCAGACCAACGAACTGAAGTCGCGCATGCAGATGACGGATACGGTGAATCGGCGAAAAATCCGGCACGCACACATGGTCAACGTCAACAAGCAGATCATGCTGGAAGGCATGCGCGCGGACTTCCAGAAGGTGGACCGGTTGAGCGTGAAGGTGCTGGAGACGGTGCGCAAGGCGAAACAAATCCGGGCGAAAACGCCTTCGGGCACGGACCTGGTAGCGGATTTGAATCCGAATTACCGGTGGGTGAAGACGAGCGGGATTATCACTACGGAAAAGTGGGGGAACCTGCCGGGCGGTGAAGTGTTCACGACGCCGGGCGAGGTAAACGGAACCTTCGTGATTGACGGCGTAGTGGGCGATTATTTGTGCGCGAAATTTGGCGATTTGAAGTCGAGTCCGCTGACCATCCAGGTAAAAGGGAATCGGCTGATCGAGGCGCACTCCGCGAACAAAGAATTGAAAGACGATTTCTGGGCTTACACGCATACCGATGAGAACAGCAACCGGGTGGGCGAGTTTGCGATTGGGACAAACATCGAACTGAAGGATGTGATCGGGGAGATCCTGCAGGACGAGAAATACCCGGGCGTCCACATTGCATTTGGAAATCCGTATGGGGCGCACACGGGAGCGGAGTGGTATTCGTCGACGCACATTGATGTGGTGGGAAGGAATTTCGATATCTGGGTGGACGGCGAGCAGATCATGCGGGGCGGGCAGTTTTTGATTGAGGCGTAGAGCTTTTCACCGCCGAGACGCCGAGAGCGCCGAGAAAAGCTAAAACGAGTTTGCTCGGCTGGACGGGCGAGGACGCCCGTCACCACACGAGCTTCCATGATTCCCTCTTACCGGCAAGCCTTCAACTCGAACTTCACTTCTGAAAAATACGAGCGGCTGCGGCGCGAGATGAATTCGCGGTGCGGGATAGAGGTTCCATTCGCGCTTTGCGAGACGCCTTGCTTCTTTCCGGATGCGCTGGTTGAGCGCATGGGGGAGGATGGGAAGACGCTGATCCGGCAGTTGGTGGAGAATCCGGAGTATCGGGCGCGCTCGGAGGCTTCGATTCCCGCGAAATTTCGCGTGCCCAACGAATCGCCGCATCCGATGTTTATCCAGGTGGACTTCGGTCTGGTGCAGGATTCGGCGGGCGAGTTACAGCCAAAACTGGTCGAGTTACAGGCATTCCCTTCCCTTTACGCGTATCAGCCGGTTTTGGCGCAGGCTTACATCGATGTGTTCTCGCTCGACGCGAAGCTTCGCTATTTTTTGAGTGGGCTCGACTCGGCTTCCTACCAGCGGCTTTTGCAGGACGCGATTGTCGCGGGGCACGATCCGGTGAATGTGGTGTTGATGGAGGTGCATCCGGAGGAGCAGAAGACGCGTTCGGATTTTCTGCTGACGGAGAAGCTGCTCGGGATTCGAACGGTATGCATCACGAAGATTCGCAAACAGGGGCGGCGGCTGTTTTATGAGGAGGAGGGCGGCAAGCAGGTTCCGATTGAGCGAATTTATAACCGCACCATCGTGGATGAACTGGAACGCAAGGGCGTGACTTTGCCGTTTGATTTTCGCGATGAGCTGGATGTGGAGTGGGCGGGGCATCCGAACTGGTATTTTCGGATGAGCAAGTATTCGATTCCTTATTTGAAGCATCCGTCGGTGCCGCGGACGTGGTTTCTGGATCAACTGACGGAAGTGCCGGCGGATCTGGAGAATTTTGTGCTCAAGCCCCTGTATTCGTTTGCCGGATTGGGCGTGGTGATTGCGCCGTCGCGAAAAGAAATTGAAGCGATTACTGCGGGGAAACGCAGCGAATATATTTTGCAGGAGCGATTGAACTTCACGCCGGTGGTGGAGACGCCGCACGGACTCACTAAAGTTGAACTGCGGATCATGTATGTGTGGTTGCGCGAGTTGGTCCCGGTGCTGACGATCGTGCGGATGGGCCGCGGTCTGATGATGGGCGTGGATCAGAACAAGAATATGGCGTGGGTAGGATCGTCGGCGGCGCTGGTGAGTGGTTAGTGGATCACGATTCTCCGCCTCTCACTCATTCGCAAAGAACGAAGAACAAAGAAAACAGAACGCGAATGAGTGGGGCACCCGCTGCTCATATATTTATCCTCGAAACTCGGTTGACCCGACCGGGATGACAGCCTACCATTACGCCTTCACGGACGAGGACCCCTTCGGCTGCGCTCAGGGCAGGTCCGCGCCACGCGAATATATTTGCTCCTCATCTTTGGGGAAAATCCATCAGATGGTCATGTTTGCGATCTTGAAGAACTTCGGGTCTGGATTGGTGCGCAACCGGCGCGCGACTGCGCTGCTGCTGGTTGTGCTGGCGGCTTCAACCGCGATATTCGCCGCTGCGGAGATGGCTGAAAAGACCGCTGCCGATCATACCGTCGACCATGGCGTCGATCATTACTATGAACCGCTCCCCCAGGAAACGGGCGCGGCGGGGCTGAAGCTCATGCTGCGACGATTGCGGACTACGGCGCGACTGATGCAGGTCACGGCGCATCCCGACGACGAAGACGGTGGCATGCTGACGCTGGAATCGCGCGGGAAAGGCGTCTCGACTTTGCTGATGACGCTCACGCGCGGCGAAGGTGGACAGAACAAGCTGGGCAGCAATTTGTTTGACGCGCTGGGCGTGTTGCGGACCTTGGAGTTGCTGGCTTCCGATCGGTATTACGGCGTCGAGCAGCGATTCTCGCGCGTGGCGGACTTTGGATATTCGAAGACTCCCGAAGAAACATTTCAGAAGTGGCAAGGGCATGACGCGGCGCTCGGCGACATGGTGCGGGTGATTCGGACATTTCGTCCGGATGTGCTGGTGGCGCGGTTTTCGGGAACGGATCGTGACGGGCATGGGCATCATCAGGCGTCGGCGATATTGACGAAAGAAGCGTTCCGCGCGGCAGGCGATCCGAAGCGGTTTCCGGAGCAAATCAAGGAGGGACTCGAGCCCTGGCAGCCGAAGAAGTTGTACATCGGCAACGTGTGCGGCTTTGGGGCGATGACGTGCGATGCGGCGAACTACACGCTGCGGCTGAACACGGGCGTCGTCGATCCGGTGCTGGGAGCGTCGTACATACAGTTTGCCATGCAGGGACTGCGGCACCAGCAGTCGCAGGGCGCGGCGAACTGGGCGGTCGAGCCGGGAGACCGGTTCACGTTCTACAAGCTGGTGGATTCGGTGGTGGAGTCGCCAAAAGATAAGGATGGGCACGAGCAGGATTTCTTTGACGGGATCGATACGACGCTGCCGGGATTGGCTTCGCGGCTGGGCGAGGAAGAGAAGAAGGTGCCGTGGCTGCGGGGCGAATTGGAATCCATGCAGAAACACATTGAAGACGCAGCGGCAGCCGCGGAGAAAGATCCGTTCTTGGCAGTTGAGCCTCTGGATGTAGCAGGAGGGACGACCGTACGAATAGCAAGGAATCTCTCTCCTGAGTTGTCACATGCGGCCAAGGACTCACTTATATTCTCGCTCGCGAACGAAAGCTCCGCGTCGCAGGCTGCAAGTCGGCTCGCTCTGGGTGCGAAGTTAGATGTAGCTGTAGATGGGGTCGGCCCCGATCAGGACCATGTATTTCTCGCCGTTCCCGGGCAGACGTTCCACGTAACGGCAACGGTCACATCGGAAGGCCATTCGGCAGAGGTCACAAAATTCGATCTCTTTTCCGTACCGAAGGGCTGGAAGATAACGCGTATTCCGGATGACCATGCGGCCGCCAGCGTTGCGCGGTTTGCGGTTACCGTACCGGACGATGTTCCGTACACTCGCCCCTATTGGCATCGTTCAAATCCTGAGACAGAGGCCATCAACACAATTGATGATGCTGGTCCCAACCACAGCCTAACATTTCCCTTTTCGACGCTGCCATTCTTAGCAGGGCGGGCCTATCTTGGAAACGCAGGAGCTACTCCATTTGCGACGTGGATGGTGAAGTACAAGGATGCGAATGGGAACATTGCAGAGCGGCCTCCGGCGATCGTACCGCAATTTTCGGTTGCGCTTGAACCCGGCGAACAGGTTGTGCCTGTCAGCGACGGGAAAGAGCTAACAGTGAGAGTTGGAGTAAGTTCCAGTGCGGCGGGCGCTCCGACTGGAACGCTTCGGCTAGAACTCCCCGCAGACTGGAAATCTGAGCCGCGCGAGTTGCCTGTGCATCTGCTGAAAGGCGGCGACAAGAAAGATTTTGAGTTCAAGCTTTTCCCCATCAGTTTAAAAGAGGGACGGACTGAGGTTCGCGCTGTCCTTGACGCGGGTGGCAAGAAATACGGCGAGGGCTACACGCTCGTCACTCGAGAAGACCTGGGCGCTGCCTACTACTATCAACCCGCCGTGCAGCGCGTCAGCATCGTGGATGTGAAGATTCCGAAAGACCTGAAGGTCGGGTACGTCATGGGAGCGGGGGACGAGATTCCTACCGTGCTTCAGCAGATCGGGATGGATGTGACGCTGATTCCTGCGGAGAAGCTGGGCTCGGAAGATTTGAGCCGGTATCAAACCATCGTGCTGGGGATTCGCGCTTACGACACGCAGAAAGATGTGATCGCAAACAACAAGCGGCTGCTCGATTTTGTACAGGCGGGCGGACGGTTGGTGGTGCAGTACAACGCTTCGGCGGGGGATTTCAATGCGGGGAAGTTCACGCCGTATCCGGCAACGCTGAGCCGGGCGCGGGTTTCGGTGGAAGAGGCGCCGGTTGCGATTCTCGATCCGGCGAACCCGATCTTTCATTCTCCAAACGAAATTACGCAGAAAGATTTCGCGGGCTGGGTGCAGGAGCGCGGGCTGTACTTCATGTCGCAGTGGGACAGCAACTTTACACCGCTGCTCGAATCTCATGATCCGGGCGAAGGCGAGCAGAAGGGCGGACTGCTGGTGGCGCGCCACGGCAAGGGGACGTACATCTATACGGGATATGCGTTCTTCCGGCAACTGCCGGCGGGCGTGCCTGGGGCGGTGCGGTTGTTTGTGAATCTGATCGGCAGTCGTTAGTCGGTGGTCGGTGGTCGTTCGCTATTCGCCGTTCGTTCACGGGACGCGGGTTGGGCGCTGCAAAAGCAGGTCCTTCGCTTCGCTCAGGATGACAAATTTAATTAGATTACTGCGTTTCGAACAGTCAACGCTGATGAATGATGGCCAACGACTAACGACCATCGACCAACGAGTTGTTTCATGACAATTTCACTCGAAGGCGAATCCGACACCAAGCCGCAACTCATTCGCGGCATTGGCCTGGGCTCCGCTACCGCGCTGAACATGATTGACATGATCGGCGTGGGACCGTTTATTACGATTCCGCTGATCGTCACCGCGATGGGCGGGCCGCAGGCGATGCTGGGGTGGGTACTGGGCGCGGTGCTGGCTGTCTGCGATGGGCTGGTGTGGGCGGAGCTTGGCGCGGCGATGCCGGGGTCGGGCGGGTCATACCGGTATTTGAAAGAGATCTACGGGCCGCAGAAGTTGGGGCGCGCGGTTTCCTTCCTTTTTATTTGGCAACTCTCGTTCAGCGCTCCGCTTTCGATTGCTTCGGGAGCGGTGGGGCTCTCGCAGTACGCATCCTTCTTCTGGCCAGGACTGGAGCGGGTTTGGGCAGCTCACACGTTGAGTCTGAATCTGCCGCTGCTTGGCCAACTGCAGGTGACCTGGGTGGCAATGCCCGCGACTCTGCTTGCGATTGGAGTCTGCCTGTTCACGGCGTTTCTGCTTTACCGGCGGATCACGGCGATCTCATGGCTTTCGAAGCTGCTGTGGGTGGGCGTGATGGGGACGATCGGGTGGATCATCTTCGCCGGCCTCACCCATTTCAATGCGCGACAGGCATTTGATTTTCCCCCGGGCGCGTTTTCGCTTTCGCGAGACTTTTTTCATGGGCTGGGCGGGGTGATGCTGATCGCCGCTTATGACTATTGGGGCTATTACAACGTCTGTTTCCTCGGGGATGAGGTCAAGAACCCGGGGAAGAATATTCCGCGGGCGTTGTTGCTATCCATTCTGGCGGTAGCGTGTCTGTATGTCGTGATGAACATCAGCATTCTTGGCGTGGTGCCTTGGCGGGAACTGGCGCAGTCGGGGGCGTCGAACGGCAAGCTGTACGTGGTTTCCACCTTTATGCAAAGAGCCTACGGGCATGGGGCGGGCGGAGTGGTATCGGCTCTGGTGATGTGGACGGCGTTCGCCTCGGTGTTCTCGCTGATGCTGGGTTATTCGCGCGTGCCGTACGCGGCAGCCGTGGACGGGAATTATTTTCGGGCGTTTGCCCGGGTGCATCCGGTGCATCAGTTTCCTTATGTTTCTTTGCTGGCGCTGGCGGGCGTGGCGGCGCTGTTCTGTTTTCTGCGGCTGGCGGATTTGATTGCAGCCCTGGTGGTGATCCGAATTATCCTGCAATTTCTGGTGCAGAGCATTGGCGTGATTGTGCTGCGGATACGGCGTCCGGAGATGGCGCGTCCGTTTCGGATGTGGCTTTATCCGGTGCCGGCGCTGGTGGCAGCGGGAAGCTTCGTTTTCATTCTGGTTTCACGCACAGCCTTTCTGCGGGAGATTCGATACGCGGCGGTGATTCTGGTGGTGGGAATTGTCGTCTATTGTGTGCGGGCGTGGCGGCGACAGGAGTGGCCGTTTGGGAACTCGTCGTTGGTCGTTGGTCGTTAGTCGTTGGCTGGCCGTCGTTCGCTGTTCGCTGTTCGCGGGTAAATCAAAGGCAAACCGCAGAGGGAAGGTTGAAAAGAGGTTGTGTGGCGGCGGGGCTATGCCCCGCCGGGACGGGGCGGAGCCCCGTCCCCACACTTATTTTTTTGCGGCGGGATGATGCTTGCGCCAATCGGCTCCATCGCGTCCACCGTGGAGCGCGATCTGGGTGAGGAGGAGTTCTGCGCTAAGCCGGCGCTTGGTGAGGTGAGCGGCGATTCTCTGCTTCGCCTTTTTCGCTGGAACCTTCGGATCGAGAAACACCAGCACAGACGGGCCAGCTCCGCTGAGGGCGGCGCCGAGGATGCCGGAATCTCCGGTGAGTTCCTTGAGCGCGGGCAGCAGCGGACACAGCGGCGCGCGATAAGGCTGGTGGATGCGGTCTTCGAGAGCCGAGGAGAGCAGATCGGGACGGTCCTGCGTAAAGGCTGCGAGCAGGAGCATCGAGTTCTGAATGTTGGTGACGGCGTCGGCGCGCGAGTACTGGAAGGGCAGCACACGGCGAGCTTGTTCGGTTGAGAGCAGGGCCTCGGGGACAGCCAGCAGCAGCGGCCACTTCCCTTTCGGCTTCACTTCGACCACCTGCGCCTGCACCTGATTGGCCATGCGAGCCACGGTGAGCGCGCCCATCCAGCAGGCGGAGGCGTTGTCGGGATGGTGCTCGCGCATGGAGGCTTCGCCCACGATGCGGTCATTTTTCCAGCGCAGATGTCCGAAATGCACGGCCAGCGCAATCCCAGCCAGGCGGGCGGCGGCGGACGATCCGCAACCTCGGCCGATGGGAATCTCGTTTTGGATGTGGATGCGCAGAGGTGCAATCTTGCGGTTCTCCGATTCGAGGACCTCGCAATAGGTGGTGACGATGAGGTGGTTCTCCATGCGGGCGCAGATCTGCGCGTCGCGGCCTTCGGCGGTGACGAAGAAGTCGGGCGCGCGCTCGGCGCGCAGGCGGAGATGGAAATCCAGGGCAAGGGCGGCGGCGTCAAAAGCAGGGCCCAGATTGGCGGAGGTCGCCGGCAGCGCCAGGCGCAACGAGCGGTCTAAAGATGCGGGACGTGAAGGCATTGGTTAGCGAGCAAACTCCTCGGCGGCCGAAACCGGCCGAAAGCGATAGAAATGGAAGGCTTTAGCCCGGTCCGGCCGAAGCAGAATCCCTAACAATCGGCACTGACGAGTGAACTGTGTTTTATACACGAGTTTGCGGCGAACTGCTACGAATTTCTCTCGGCCGCGTCGAGCGCGGCAATGACAGCTCCCAAATCGGCATCGAGCACAACCGGAGCACGCTGCAGAGATTTTGCCTGGGCGGCCTCGGCCTCCTCGGGCGTTCCAGCGAATAGATCGCCGCGATGGAACTTGATGGTGAAATCGGGATCCTTCAGGAGATGGCCGGTCAGGATCAAGACAACGGATTCGCCGGGTTTGACGAATCCCTTCCGGCACAGCTTCTTGAGTCCAGCCAGCGTGACGGCGGAGGCAGGTTCGCAACCGATGCCATCGGCGCCGATTTCCGCTTTGGCAGCGGCGATTTCGACCTCCGTAACCTCTTCGACCTCACCGCCGGTCGCCTGAAGCACTCGCAGGGCTTTCTTCCACGATGCAGGATTGCCGATGCGTATGGCGGTCGCGAGCGTGTCCGCAGTCATGGGTTCGAGCTTCGTCCCGCCGAACTCGCGCACGCTGCGGTAGAACGGGTTCGCGCCTTGCGCCTGGATGATGGAAAGCTTCGGCAGGCGCGGGATCAGTTTGAGATCGCGCATTTCGAGAAGCGCCTTGCCGATCGCGGAACTGTTTCCGAGATTGCCTCCGGGGACGATGATGTGGTCCGGCGGCTCCCACGCGAGTTGCTCGAGAAGTTCGATGGCGGCGGTTTTCTGTCCTTCGATGCGATAGGGATTCACCGAATTCAAAAGATAGACGGGCTTCTGGCGGACGAGGTCGTTGAGGATGCGGACGCATCCGTCGAAATCGGTGCGGAGTTGGCAGGTGAGGGCTCCGTAGTCGAGCGATTGCGAGAGCTTGCCCCAGGAAATTTTGCCTTCCGGAATCAGCACCAGGCTGTGCATGTTGCCACGCGCGGCATAGGCGGCCATGGAGGCTGAGGTGTTGCCGGTTGAGGCGCAAGCCACCCAGCGGAATTTGCCTTGGTGCGCGGACGAGGCAGCGAACGTCATGCCCGTGTCTTTGAACGATGCGGTCGGGTTCATGCCCTGGTGCTTGGCGTGAAGATTCTCGACGCCGGCCGCGCGCGCGCACCCTGGCAGGCGGTACAGCGGCGTGTTTCCTTCGCGCAGGGTGATGACATGCTCTTCGGCAATGTGCGGAAGAAGTTCGCGGTAGCGCCAGACTCCGCTTTGGTCGAGCGCATCGCGGGAGGTGCGGCGTTTGAGCCAGAGAGACTTCAGCGCCGCTGGTTCGAAGGCAGACGGGTCGAAGGTCCATCCCGGGAAAACAAATTCCAGCAGGTCGCCGCAAGCGGTGCAACGGAAATCCTGCGCGACGGAATCGGGGGTGGCGCCACAAGCGATGCAGCGGAGTTTCGCAGTGGTTTCCGTGTTTTGAGCGATCGACACTTTGCCTTATCACCAGACCAGCGCAGTAAAGATAAATACATCATACGGGCTAACCGCAGAGATCGCGGAGTACGCAGAGGTTTTTCCTGGGTTTCTTGTATTTCGAATTCCTCTGCGATCTCTGCGTACTCTGCGGTTAGATTTTTTCTCACCGCAGGTAGGCGTCGGTTTTGTTCATCCAGTCGGCGCGGGGCGGGTTGAAGATATCGAGATCGACGGTATCTGCGAGCGCCTCGGCCCAGTGGGGCATGTTGGGCGGAATGGTCAGGACCTCGCCCGCATTCACCACAATCTCTTTGCCGTCGATCCCGAATTTCAGCGCGCCTTCCAGGATGTAGGTGATCTGCTCGTTGTGGTGGCTGTGTTCGGGCACAATACATCCTTTCTTGAGCAGGACGCGAGCGAGCATGACGTTCTGCCCGACAACGAAGTGGCGGCCAAGCAACGGGTTCAGCTCTTCAACTTCGACGGAACTCCATGGGATGTGGCGCAACTCGGCCTTGAGTGGCTTGCTTTTCAGGACAGTGCCTTTGAGCGCGACTTTACTCGCTGGGCGCACCGTCTTCGTCGTTTTCGTTTTCGTGGTCGGGGCTGTTTTTCGGGCGGGTCTTTTTCGGGTGATCGTTTTCGGCTTCTTCTTTTTCATAAGGGTCGCTCAATGGGTGTAGCTCAGTGAAAGATATTACAAACCGATTCTACAAACCTTTGTACAGGCCGCCGTCGACGAGGATCGTCTGGCCGGTGATATAAGAAGCGCGCTCACTGGCGAGCCAGACAATGGTATCGGCAAGCTCGCGCGGTTCGCCCAGACGCTTCAGGGCAGTGTCCGCAGCCCAGCCGTCGAATATTTCTTTCTCGGTCCTGCCGAGCGCAGCGGAGCGCGTGTGGGCGAGTTCCTTCAGGCGGTCGGTCGCGGTAAAACCCGGGCCGACGTTGTTTACGAGGATGCCGTCCTTGCCGAACTCATTGGCGAGGCTCTTGACCAGTCCGACGACCGCGGCACGCACGGCATTCGAATAGACGAGGTCGGCCACCGGCTGCTTGGTGGTGATGGACGTGATGGTGATGATGCGTCCCCAGTTTTTCTTCTGCATGTGCGGGATGACCTGGTGCGCGAAGTAGACGGTGCTCATGAAGTTCATTTCGACGGCACGCTTCCACTCGTCGATGGTGGTCGCGAGAAAACCCTTGGCGGGAGGGCCTCCGGCATTGGTCACGCAGATATCGGCGCTGCCGAATTTCTGAACCACGGCATTGACGAAATCGCGGACAGCACCCGCGTCGGTGACATCGAACGGCTCGGCGAGCACTTCCGTCTTGTGCTGGCTGCGAATCTTTTCGGCAACGGCGTTGAGCGCTTCCCGGTTGCGCGCGCAAATGGCCAGACGGCAACCTTCGGCGGCAAAGGCCTCGGCGGTGGCTCGCCCGATTCCCTGGCTGGATGCGGCAACGATGGCGACGCGGTTTCTGAGTCCGGATTCCATAAGCGCGCCATTATAGAGTTTGCGAGCGGCGGTGTCTTGCAGGACGTGTAGATAGTTGACACCTCGTCGTAGAGACGCGGCTTGCCGCGTCTTGGCAGCGCAGGTAATCTTAAGAGATTCCAGCTTTGCTAAGGACAACATGGGAGCCGCTCGTTATATATGGATTGATGATTCTTTGAGGCCCGCCAGCGAAGGCGTGGTCCCGTTTGTGAGTGCCGCCGTGCAGTACGGCTTCAGCGTGTTCGAAGGCATCCGCTGCTACTCGACCGATCAGGGGCCGGCCGTGTTCCGGATGAACGAACACGTGGAACGCCTGCTGGACTCCGCCCACATCGTAGGCTTTCGCGAACTGCCGGTTACCGCCGAGCAGGTAAAGATGGCCATCAACCAGACGATTGCGGCGAACGAATTTTCGGCGTGCTACATCCGTCCCATGATTTACCTGGACGGCGCGATGAGCCTGACCGTCGAAGCCGGCCAACCGCGCTTCGTGGTCGCGGTGTGGGAGTGGAAAACTTTTCTGGGGCCGGAAGCGAAAGAACGCGGCATCCGCGCCAATATTGCGTCGTTCACGCGGCTGCATCCGAACATCATGATGACCAAGGCCAAGGTCTCGGGAAATTATGTGAGCTCGATTCTGGCCAAAACGGAGTCGCACCGCGCCGGTTTCGATGAGGCGATCATGCTGGGACCCGATGGATACGTGGCGGAGTGCACCGGCGAAAATCTCTTCCTCGTTCGCAACAACGTTCGCAACAACGCCCGCAACAAGACGATCTACACCACGCCGCGAGCGGGGATTCTGGAGGGCATCACTCGCGACAGCCTGATCACGCTGGCTCGGGATTTGGGCTACTCCGTGGTCGAGGAGCCCATCTCGCGCGATCAGCTTTATATTGCCGACGAAGTTTTTGTGTGCGGCACGGCGGCGGAAGTGGTTGCGCTGCGCGAAATTGATTTTCGCGTCATCGGCGACGGCAAGGCTGGTCCCGTAACCCGCGCCTTGCAACAGGAGTTCGACAAACTGGTGAACGGCCGGCACGTTCGCTCGGAACAGTGGTTGGCGCCCGTGCCGGCGCTGAATGCGGCGGTACGAAGCTAGCGGGTTTCGTGTAGAGACGGGGCTTGCCCCGTCTCCTCTGGACGCGGCGGGAGACGCGGCAAGCCGCGTCTCTACAGGAGATTTCAAAATGAAAAAACATGAGTTCCGCCAGGAAACTGAGGCGGTACGCGGCGGCACCAGCCTCGCCAAGAAGAACGGTCCGCTCTCCACGCCGATCTATCAGACCTCGACTTTCGAAGTCACCGACATGCAGGAGCAGGTGCGCGCCACTCCTACCGACCGCTTCTACACGCGCTACGGCAATCCCACGCATACGGTCGCCGAGAATGCCATCGCCGAACTGGAGGGCACGGATGCGGCGCTGCTGTTCTCTTCGGGCATGGCCGCAATCACCACTTCGATTTTGTCCCTCGTAAAGGCGGGCGACCATATCGTGGCGCAGCGCGATATCTATGGCGGCGTAACCAAGTTCCTTTCGCAGTGGCTGCCGAAACTGGGAATCGAAACGACGTTCGTTGACACCAACAACATCGAGCAGCACGAGCGCGCCATCCGGCCCAACACCAAGATCCTGCACATCGAGTCGCCGACGAATCCGACGGTGCGGGTCGTCGATCTGGAGAAGATTGCGGCGCTGGCGCGCAAGCGCGGCCTGATCTCGACCATTGATTCGACCTTTGCCACGCCGATCAATTGCCGTCCGGCGGAGTGGGGCATCGATCTGGTGCTGCATTCGGGGACGAAATATTTTGGCGGACA
>Ga0187865_1001394_pt1 | contig 27904 bp, 27 predicted proteins | sample June2016WEW_11_1_2_FD_132989 | JGI IMG/M metagenome (GOLD analysis project Ga0187865, IMG submission 132989) | Peatland microbial communities from SPRUCE experiment site at the Marcell Experimental Forest, Minnesota, USA - June2016WEW_11_100 | ecosystem: Environmental > Terrestrial > Soil >...
CTTCGCGCGACGTCGGCACGTTCTTGCCGACGTGGTCCGCCCGGATCGGCAGCTCGCGATGGCCGCGGTCGATGAGCACCGCCAGTCGGATCGCCCGCGGCCGCCCGAAGTCGATCAGCTCATCCATCGCCGCACGGATCGTTCGGCCCGTGTAGAGGACGTCGTCGACGAGCACGATCGTCATCCCGTTGAGGTCGAACGGCAGATCCGTGCCCTTGACGATCGGCTGCTGGGCCACGAGTGAGAGATCGTCGCGGTAGAAGGTGATGTCGAGCGCGCCGACCGGGAGCCGGATCCCCTCGTGCTCCTCGATAGCATCGGCGACACGCACCGCCAGCGGGACGCCGCGGCGCTGGATGCCGACCAATGCGAGGTCCTGCGTGCCGGCCTGCTTCTCGACGATCTCATGGGAGATCCGAACGATGGCTCGCCGGATCTCGTCCCCGGTCATGATCTGCCGGTCGGTCATCGAAGCTCGCTGCCCTGCAAGGCGCAGTCCTCCTTCCCGGCCTCACCGTGCCGGTCGTTAAAGGTCGTGCGAAGGATACAGCGCCGGAAGGGCGGCCGCCCGACGCGGCCAGGCTCCGATACGAAGGTCGGCCAGGTATTCGATGTGCCGGGGTCGCCGCCTCGACGGGCTGACCGGCGATACGCGACTAGCTGCCGGGGCGATCGGTCGCCGGTGCCGCCGGCGACCCTGACGCGATCGAGTCGCTCGGCAGCTGGCCGGGCAGAGTCGGCGACGGCGTGGACGCCGTCGAGGGCGGGACCGATGGAACGGCCTGCATGTAGGTCTTGCCGTCTACGGCCGAGGTGTAGACGAGATGCCCGTCGTCGAACGTCAGGCTCGACATCACCTTGTCCGCAGCCAATCGAGGCTCGTTGGTGTCGACCAGCCCGGCGGCCCGATCCACGGAGAAGAGGCTGAGGCGCCCGATCCTGTCGCTGCCCTGATCGGCGACCCAGATCGCGACGTTCTGGCCAGGGGCATCCCACCGGACGACCCAGCCATGGACCAGGCCGGGCCCGGACGCGACGGGCAGGGGCTGCGGCAGCGCCGCGACAGGCGGCGCGCTCGGGACGATTGCGGGCGCCGTCGACGTGTCCGATGCCGGCGCGCTTGGCTCCGCCGACTGAGGCGCCTCGGCGGTGATCGTCGGGGCGGGACTGAGCGAAAGCTCCGGTGACGGTGTCTCAGTCGCGACCGGGCTCGGAGTCGGCATGGCCGTTGCGACCGGACTCGGGCTCGGCGTCGGTGCTGACAGCGGCGCCAGCGATGCCGGAGTGAGGGTCAGGTCGGACCAGGTGTCGAAGTACAGGTCGCCCTTCCCCGGCTGCCACAGCCCCGAAACGGGATCGAACTCGACGCTACCGGACCAGTAGACGAGGAACTGGCCGGTTGGGTCGACCACCGGCAGGAGCATTGGCCGGCCGATCTCCAGGGCCGTGCCGGTGCTCGGATCGAAGACATACGAGGTCGAGCCGACCGAGCCGGTGCCTGCGGGAGCCGACGCGGTGGCGCCCCCGGACGCCTGCACCGGGGCGATCTCGCTGATGAGGATCTTCTGGCCGAACCACCCGGCGAACAGATCGCCGTGTCGGAAGGTTACGGCCTGAGCCTGAGCCTGACCGACCCGCCAGATGAAGACGTCCGGACCGGTGCTATGGTCCACGGGTCGGGCCGCGAATGCGACGAAGCCGCCGTCGGCTGAGAACTCGGGATCGCGACCGACGATTTGATACCCGGAAAGGATGGCGGTTGCCGGAGCCGCGGCGGAGGCCGTGGCCGCCGCCGACGCCACGGCAGTCGGGCCGACGGTCGGGCTGGAGCTCGGCGACGTCGCGGGCGTTATCGCTGCTGAGATCGTGGCGGTGGCGGACGGCGCCTGCGTCGGGATCTGTGTGGCCGTCGCGGTTGGGCTGGCGGCGGGCGTGGGGGGCGCCGGGGTCAGCGTGGGTTGCGGAGTGAGTAGATCGATTGCGACTGTCTGAGGGCTCGTAGCCAGTGGCATGATGACGACCTTGTCGTCGGTCCAGACTGCGGCCCGACTGGCATCCGGGGCGATGGCCGCCGAGACCGTGGAGTCGCTGGAGATCGACCCCAGCGTCTGGCCGCTGCCGTCGGTCACGGTGCAGCTGCCATCGGCCGCGGCGCACTGCGTAGTTCCGCCCTTGATCTCGTAGACGCCTGCCGCAGAAGCAATCCAGTAGCTCGTGCCGTTGACCACGGCGAGCGGCGCCTGCGGCCCACCGGCCGACTGACCCGGACTGGCGGTCCCGAGCGCGATGTTGGCACTTCCGGAAGAGCCGGGCGCGGGATTCACGATCGGGCTCTGGACGATCAGCGAGGCGGCAGCCACCACGACCACGACTCCCACGGCGACGGCGGTCGCGATCAGCGGGCGATGGCTTGCGGGCGAGACGCGGGCCCCTCTGGGTGATCGGCCCGCTGCGGCGTCGACGAGGTCGAGCCCAGCCGCGGTCCGGGCCCACAGGTCGCGTGGAGGCTCGGGAGACGAGAGAGAGCCGAGCTCGAGGTGGATCGCCCGATACTCTTCCGCCACGCCCGCGCATTCCGGGCAGGCACCGAGGTGGCCCGCCAGCCAATCCGCGTCGCTCGTCTCGAGCTCGGCATCGACCGACTCAGCGGCCAGGTTTCGTGCCCGCTCGTGGATCAGCGCCTCGTCGCGGATGAGGCGCTTCGTGTCGGGGCTCATCGTCCGGCTCGCGTCTGGTCGTCGCTCGGTCGGTGCGGGTCTGACGCGCGTACCTTCCCTGCGTATGTGGCGTCGATGGCGTCTTCTCGTTCCTTCTCCTTGCGTTTCTCGTCGGCGAGGGCCTGCCGCAGGCTCTCCCGTGCGCGGGTCAGAAGCGCCCGAGCGGCAACGTGGCTGACGCCGAGCGTCTCGGCGAGCTCGAGGCCGGTCAGGTCGTTGACTTCGGCGAGCAGAAGAGCCGCTCGCTGCCGCTCCGGGATGCGGGCCAGCGCGCGCGCCAGCGGTCCCGAGAGCCGCATCTCCATCGCCAGATGCTCGGCCGAAGGAGCCGCCCCGTGGCTCTCGCCGGTCCACGGCATGAAGCGGATGATGCGCCGACGGCGCATCTCGTCGAGCACTACGCGATGGGCAATCTGGTACAGCCAGGCTCGCGCCTTGGCCCGGTCCTCGAGAGAGCCCTGGGCCTTGTACGCCTTGATGAAGGTGTCCTGGGCGAAGTCCGCCGCGATGTCGGCGTCGCGCACCATGCGGAAGATGTACGCATAGATCTCTGCATGGTGGAGCGCGAAGAGCTCCTCGATGAAGGTGCGGTCGGCGGTGCCGTCCGATGCGGCGGTCACGCCGCGCTCCAGTTGCCAGGTCGTCGCGCTGATGGACACTCTGTAGCCGCCGCCATGTTCCGGGTATGTGGCCTCAGGCGCCTCCCCGCGCGCCGGGAGTTAGTGACGGGGCGTGCGATGAGCCTGTGACGGCGCGGTGCCCCTCGTCTCATGACAGGTCAGCAGCTCCCCCCAATGGACCCTGACGCAGCAGCTCCTCAACCGCCTCCTCCGGAGAGACCGGGTTGACCGGCAATCCGGTCCCCAATTCGAGCCCGGCGATCTCGCGGAGCCGCGGGTGGACTTCCCAGTGCCAATGGTACGTCGCGTCGACGCGTTCGCGGAGAGGAGCGGTGTGCAGGACTAGGTTGTGAGGCGGGCCGTCAAGACACGCCAGCCGGCCCAGGACCTGGCGCAGAGCTTCGGCCGTGGAGGCTACGTCGGCGTCCGTGGCGGCGGCGAAGTCGGCGGCATGCCGGCGCGGAACGATCCAGACCTCGAACGGCGAGCGGGACGCATACGGAGCGAAGGCAACGCTGGCGTCGTCCTGCCAGATCATGCGGATTCCGGCACGCGGCTCTTCTCGTACCAACCGGCAGTACGGGCACTCACCTTCGCGTATCACGTAGCGGGCCGCGCCGCCGATCTCCTCGGCCACCCGGTGCGGGATTTGAGGCAGGTCGTACAGGTCGAGGCAGAGGTGGTTGGTCCGGGCGCCCGCCTGGGCACCCCAGTTCTGGACGACCTGGAGGTACTCGGTCTGGCCGACCTGCTCGGCGTCGATGAACGCCTTGCGCACGCTCGAGAGCATGCCCTTCAAGAGCTCGCTTCCGACGGTCTGGATCGGCCGGTGCTCGCCCGGCGGCGCGACGACCGTACGCCAGCTGCCGGCAGCCTTGGCCTGCGACATCGCGACCTGGGCCAGGCTTCGATCCAGCTCACGGGCTTCGTCCTGGGCGCCCACCACGTGAAACGCGTAGTCCTTGAGGGTCCTGACCCGGATGCCCTCGCCGGGGGGTTGGGTGCAATTCTGGCATTCGGCCCCATCGTCGACGGCCGCGGCTGCGAGCGAGAAGCGTCCGCGGTGGAACTGCCGGTCCACGACCGTGGCAACCCACCAGCCGGTGATGGCGTCGCGGCGTAGCTCGAAGAGCCCGGCTCCCATCAGAGGGCCCCGGCCGTGGCGAGGCTCGGTGTGCGCTCGGCAAGAAGCCGCTCCAGACCCGCCCTGGCGGCGACGGGATCGGCTAGCGGGGGAAGAGCGCCGGCCAGCGGGGCGCCGATCGCGGCCGCCAGCGCAATCGCAAAAGCGGCCCCGGCCTGCGCCACCGATTCGGTCGTTGGCTCGGACGGGCGCCCGAGCTCGCGTGCGACAGAAGTCGACTCGAGGCCGGGCATGCCGCAGGCGTCGATCAGATCGAAGTCGGAGAGGCGAACGGTGACGTTTAGGGCGATGCCGTGGTAGCTCACGCCGTGCTCGATGCGGACTCCGACGGCCCCGATCTTGCGGGTTCCGTCGCCGCACCAGCAGCCCGGAAACCCTTCCTTCGGTCCCGCATCGACGTCCAAGGCCGCGCAGGTTTGGGCGAGGGAAGTTTCGAGAGCCCGAACGAGGGGCCGGATCAGCAATCCGCGGTCGGCGAGCTTCACGATTGGATAGGCGGTCAGCTGGCCCGGACCGTGGTACGTGACCTCACCGCCGCGTTCGGTCTCGATCAGCTCGATCTGGCGCGCCTTGAGCTCGGCGGGCCCGGCGATGACGTGCGAAGGATCGCTATGGCGGCCCAGCGTTAGCACCGGCTCGTGCTCAAGGAGGAGCAGTTGATCGCCGATCAGCCCCGCCGCCCGTGCTGCCACGAGGAGATGTTGCAGCTGCCAGGCGTCGCGATACGGCGTTCGGCCAAGCCACCACGCGGCAATCGGCGGCGCCGAGTCGGCGTTTCCGGAAGGTGAGCCCTGCGCGGAGCGATCCATCACCGCCACGATAGCAAACGCGAATAGGCCGCCCGCGGCTCGGGGCCGATCGCGTCAGATGCGAGCCGGGCATCGTTGCGGCGCGCGGTCCTTCGTAGCGGTTCGAAGCGGTCGCGTTGCAGCGGATACTACTCGTATGTGCACGGATGCCGGCACTGACGCCGGATCAGATTGCGCTCCGCGTGGGGAAATCTATGGAGATCGCACCCCGGATTCGCCGCGTCGGCGGCAACAGTATCGTCAACGCCTACCTGGTCGAGGACGGCGGCTCGATAACCATCGTCGATGCCGGACTCTCGGGGCTCTGGAGCGACCTGCCGCGCGAGCTCGCCGCCATGGGCCGCAGCCTCGAGGACGTCCGATCGATCGTTCTGACGCACGGCCACAGCGATCACGTCGGCTTCGCCGAGCGCGGCCGCACCGAGCGGGGCTGGCCCGTCCGCGTCCACGAGCTCGATGCGGCGCTGGCGCGGGGCGAGGTACCCAACCCAGCGAAAGGCGGAGGCCCGATGCGACCGCTGCCGCTGCTCGGATTCCTGTGGTGGTCTCTGCGCCACGGCGCGCGGACCCATCACATCGGCGTCGTCTCGACGTACGGCGACGGAGCCACGCTCGACGTCCCGGGGTCTCCCCATGTCACGCTCGTTCCGGGGCACACGCCAGGCAGTGCCGTTCTCCATTTCGCCGGCCACGACGCTTTGCTCGTCGGCGATGCGCTTTGCACCTATGCGGTGACCACAGGCCGAACCGGGCCGCAGATCGCACCGTTCTCGGCCGATCCGGATCTTGCGTTGGCGAACCTGTCACGGATCGAAAGAATCGAGGCGTCACTCGTCCTGCCGGGCCACGGCCCGGCCTGGACGGAGGGCACTGCCGAGGCGGTTCGTGCGGTCCGATCCGCCGCCGGGCGAGACTGATCCGGCCGGAACTGAGCCGGACAGATCTCGAATTGCCCTGTGCGACCCGCTCTAGACGCACCACAGCGGGAGTTCCGGCCCGCACGCTGCCGCGCCACAGCCGACCTTCTATGGGCTAACCTGCCGCCGCCTCCAGGCCGAGTCGACCCATGTCGACGGCGGGCGTAGCGTTCGCCGCTCGCTCGAAGATTCGATCCAGCGCCAGCCGAAGCCCAGTCGCCGCTGCTCCGGCGATGACGCCGTCAGCTCCCAGGCCCGAGATGGCCAGCCTCGGTGAGAACGGAGAGATGGCGGCCAGGGCCTCCGCAACGGGTCCGAGCAGTAGATCGCCACCTCCGGTGCCGATGCCACCACCGAGAACCACAAGCTGAGGATCGAGGACCGCGGCGATTGCCGCAATCGCGTGGGCGAGACGGCGCGACTCGATCGCCACCACGGCCGCGGCGGCCGGGTCGCCTGAGCGCGCGGCCGCAAATATGATGGTTCGATGTATCAGCGGCCCCCGTGCCAGGCTACGAGCCAGTCACGTTTGTTGGGGCCGTGATCTTGTTGGCCGGGTCGTTGACGTTGCTGAGGTCGAACTTGATCTCGTACGCGACGCTCTTGTCGCTGGCCGTGGCCACGATCGCCATGCTGACCGGGTAGCCACCGTCCTTGGCGATCCAGACGTCCGCCGACCATGTCGCGCCAGTCACGCCCAGCGACGACCCGTACTCCGCCAGGGCCGAGCTGGAGGCCTGATAGTGGTCGGCGCTCACGCCGTTCTTCGTCTCTGTCCCGACCTTGTTCCAGCCGCTGGCCGAGGACGTGTCGAGAGCGCTCGAGAACATCGTCTCCGGAGAGAAGGAGTCGGCCAGGCTGCTACCCGACGCCGCGGTCTTGAAGAAGGTGCCGCTGCCGCTCATGTCGAGATAGTCGAAACCGCCGACCTCGATCATGTGGAGTCCGGCGAGGTTTATGTCGGCGGCCTTCTCGGGCGAGACCGTGATCGTGCCGGTCATCGTGAAGGGAGCGCCACCCGACCCCGTACCTCCGAGGGCCGACAGCATGCTGCCAAAGCTGCCGCCCGCGAGGGTCATGCTGAACTTGAAGCTCTTGATGCTGGAGAAGGCGCTCGCGGCGCCGCTCAGGCCGGTGCCAGTGGCGGCCTGGCCGGAGGTCCCGGGCTGGCTGGAGGCCCCGGGCTGGCCCGTCGGGTTATTCAGCGCGAGACCGCTACGAGCGGACCAAGCATCGCCTCGGCCGCCAGCGTGGCGCGAAGGTTGCCCGGATCGACATCGCCCGCCAGCTCGCCGGAGCCATCTGGCACGTCCTAGCCAAGAACGAACCCTTCGCCCCGGCAGGCCCCGCTATCACCCTGGTCGCATGACGACCCTGCATCGAATTGGGCCGCCGGCGCAGCCTCCCATGCAACCTTGTCCTTCAAGCAGAAGGCCATAGAGAGATGAGCGCTGCTCGATCCGTCAATCAGTCCGCCGGGCCGTGAGGCCGGCCCGGGCCGGAATCAAATGCGAGGTACCCAACTTGACCGCTGGCCCCCTTTCATAGAGCTGGATAGCGCTTCTCTCTTCTCAATCGGCATCCCAGATGGAACGGAACCCCGGGCGTTTGCCGGGGTTCCGACCGCTGGCTGAGGAATTGCGCTGCCTTCGCGGCGAGGCGAGCTACGGGTTGATATCGGCCGCAGCAGGAGCCGCGATGGTGACCGGCTGGTCGTAGTTGGTGACCGTGATGGTGAAACCGAGGGCACCGAGCGAGGCAGAGGCGCCCTTGATCTCGATCTTGGCCAGACGGTTGCTGTCCTTGTACACCCAGAAATCGACGGATGCGGAGTCGATCTTCATGGCAGGAGAGGTGCTGGCCTGGGCCGCGATCTCGGCGTTGAGCTTGTCGAGAGGTATCGAGATGTTGATGTGGTTGGCGTCCTTGCCGTCGATCTGGTCCACGCCGACCAGGGTCGCCGTGACTCCGGCCTGCTGCATGGCCGCTCGCAGCTGGGCGACCTCATCGGTCAGGCTGGTCAGGGCCGAGGGACCCGGAGTTGGAACGGAAACCGGCAGACCGCCGGTCAGGCTGCCGAGGTCCGACTTGGTGTACTTGGTGCCAAGTAGGCTGACCTTGTAGTAGAGGGCGTTGTTGACGACGACGATGTCGCCCGTGATCGGGAGGTTGCCCAGCAGCTCCATGGCCGGCACGGTGAGCGAGAGATGAGCGGCCTGATTGGTCACGTCGACATCGCCCTCGATGGCCGTGCCGTCGAGCTTGACGTCACCCGTGATCTGCAGGCCGGAGCTGGCGGTTGCATCCTTGAGTGCCGCGGCCTTGATCGTGCCGGTGACGGCGATCTTGATGTGGAACGACTTGATGTCCGCTCCACCGTTGATGACCTGGGTGATGATTGAGTTCGGGTCGTTCGCGTTGACGGTGGCGACTACCGATGCGGCGGTCGTCGGGGGCGTGACTATGCTGAAACTACCCGGGCCCGGGGTCTTTGAGCTTCCGTTCGTGACCACGTAGGCTCCCGCCGCGACGGCAGCGAGGAGGAGCACGGCGACTATCGCCATCGCGGGGCTGATCCCCGACTTCACCGGCCGGGCGGCGATTGGCGTGGGCACGGGATAGGCCGGTGCCGTCGGCGGAATGCCAGCGGGTGCCCACGGTGGAGGTGGCGGGGCGGCCTGGAACTCGGGGGCTGCAGGAGTCACAGGTGCGGCAGCCTGGGCCCATGGCGGAGGCGGAGGCGGGGCGGCCTGAGCCTGCGGTTCAGCCGGTGGGGTGGGCTCGGCCGGAGGCGCGGCCTGGGCTTGCGGTTCCGCTGCAGGAGCGGGCACGACCGCCGGCGCAACGAGGGCGGGCAGGCCAGAGCCGCACGTTGGGCAGAACTTCTGGCCCGCGGCCGTCGCCGCCGTCCCGCAGTTGGGGCAGAACCCGAATCCGGTCGCCATTCGATCTCCCTCCTAAGGTCTGCCTGGACTCCCGCCGGAAGACGGCAACCGGCCGCCACCGGACTTCAGACACTTCCCATTCTAGTGCCGGCAACCGCCGATTCGGGCAGGAAGACGCCAGGTAGTTGACCAAGTTGCCGCAAGGCTTTCGTACGGGCTCGGACTGCGACGATGTCCGCAGCGACCAGTGCCTCAGAAGTGATCCTGGTAACCGATCTCCGGCAGGATGCCGACGATCTGCGCGTCCGGCACCGGCCGGTCGGCCTGGTCGGCTCGCAGCGGGCGCTCAGGTGCCGGCGGGACTCAGCATGACAACCCAGAGGCCTCGATCCGGCAGGCTCAGCAGCGGCGTTACGGTGGTTCGACCCACCCGCACCACGTGGTCGACCTCGAACGGTGCGTCATCTTGGGCGACGTTTCCACCGTGGTCTCGATCCACGTAGACGATCGTGGTGACGCTGACCGTCAAGATCGATGGGTCGCCGCCGATCGGCGAACCGCCCCGCACGGACCAGACTGGCAGACCCATGTCCACGGCCACGTTTGGCACGAGCAGGCTCGGAACCCAAAGCCGGGGCGGCGGGCCCTGATTCGGTCGCTCGACGTCGGTCAAGATCCAGGCGGGGCGATCCGGGAGAGCATCCATGGCTGCACTGATCGTGGGGAGCGCGAGCTGGACGTCGGCCTGAAGGGCGATGGAGCCACTCACCGTCCCGCGCGTGTCCTGGCTGATGGGGCCGTAGGGTCTGATGAGCGCCACCGCCACGAGCGCACCCACGACCACCCAACCGCCGGCCGCCACGAGACGGATGCCGAGGCCGGTTGAGGCAGCCGAGCCCGGCGCCCGAGCGACCAGCGACGGAACTGCACGCCGAGCAGCCGCCGACGCCAACGTCACCAGGGCCTGCGCACCGAGGGCGGCGCCGAAGACGACGGCCGCATCCGCCGGGATCAGGTACCGGCCCGACACATAGGTGTTCCGAAAGGCCAGGAACTCCAGGAACGCGATGACCCCGGGGCCGCATGCGGCGAGGCCGATCAAGACGACCGTCTGGCGCCGCCTGGCGAGGTCAAGGACTCCCGCGGCGAAGAGCACGAGCATTGCCAGACGAGCCCAGTTGCCGGCGAAGTGGTCGACCAGGGTCGAGGCAAGCTGTGTCGGGCTCATCACGGCCGCGGGCACGGCCTTGGACACGATCGTGGAGACATCCACCCAGAAGAACCCGTTCCCGGTGAGCAGCCAGTCGTGCAGGATCATCACTGGCAGGGCGAGGAAGCCGAGCAGCAGCAACGCGGCGCGTCGAGGCGGGCGAGGAATTTCGCCCAGTAATGCGGCGGGCGCGAAGCGCCAGACGCCGAGCGCGACCGCCGCCAGGCCGAGGATGATGAACGTCTCGACCCGCGCCAGCGCACCGAGGAACAGCGCGATACCCGCAAGGCCGAATCGGGGCCACCGTGCAGTCAGGGCCAACCCGGCCGCGACCCAGAAGAGAATGGCCCAGGGAGTGGCATACGTCAGCGAGCCGTCCTCGAAGAGCAGATAGCTCCCGAGAAGCCCGGAGGCTGCCATGCCGGCAGCGACCGGGCCACCCGTCCGCAAGGCCAGGGCTGCGGCCGCCGCAAGCATGGCCACATATTCGAGGGTCGCGAGGACGGAGAGAGCGCGCCAGTCGTGGGCCAGATTGAAGACGATGCCGTACAGCAGCGTGACGAACGGCTTGGGCGTCGTCGAGACCCAGGCTTCGAGGGGCTGATGAGCGGCGATCCTGTCGAAGTACAGGACGGAGGCCGCCGAGTCGAAGCCGATGGCCGGCGTGCCCAGCGGTCGAAAGGCGAGTACGACGGCTACGAGGCCAACCGCGAAAACGGCGAGCAGGATCGCCGCCTCTTCCGAGAGCCGGCGGCCGGCGGCCGACCATTCCCGGGGAGAATCGGCGTCACTTGTTCGATCCGTCTTCTGCACCGGCGAAGCTTATAGCCCGGACGGTGGGTGTTGTCCTCTCGCCGAGCGCAGCCGCGCTATGGATCTCGACGGCGAACTGAAACCGCCTCGCCCACGACGTCGTCGCTACTCTCGCGATCGAGGGCGCTGGCGGCCGCAACGTCGAAATCGGGGTCGCCTGCCGCCGCCGCGACGAGCTCTCCGTGCTCGACCGGGGGCGGCGGCGCGGATCGATCGCTTCGAGCCGTGGCGCTCTCACGCAGCAGGTGGAGGTGGGTCTTGCCCGAGATTGGGCCAGCGTGCGCTCCAGTTATCGTCATCGCGGTTGCCTCGGTTCATTCGCTGGGGGCCGCCTCGGCGGCGACTTCGGTGTCCGGAATTGGCCCAATCTGAACCGGGCAACCTTTCGAAAGCCTGAACTTCGGCCGTGCCTTCCGGCGAATGGGCAGGATTCGCCGGCGATGGCTGCGTGAGGCCGACAGCGCGTGCTATCTGAGCCTTCTTGGCCCAACAGCGCTGTCTGAACGGGGCGTTCAGGCGGGTAGATAGTTCAGGAGGTCGCAGCGCTGCGCATGCTCGATCACGTCGTCGAGGTAACCGAGCAGCTCGTCGGTGGTTGCTTCGATCACCGAGAGAGCCCGAGCGTCCGTTCCGGCGGCCGCTCACCCTCGCCAATCTTGGGGCCCTTCGCATCTGATCGCTCGGCGATGCGCACGCGACGCCGAACCGCACGACGGCCCTCACGCCAGGCGTCGAAGCCGGCGGCGGGGATACGGATGATCCGCGCCGAAACCCGGAGCGCAGGGATCTCATCGCGACCGATGAGGTCCAGCACGGCGTCGTCAGAGACACGGAGCATCTCGGCGACTTCCTTGGGCGTGTAGTAGAGCCGGTCCATGGTCGTTTCTCCCGAAAGCGGCATCGGTGACGATACCGCTGATACCGTTGATACCGCTATCGTCGAGTTTGCCCTCGAACTTGAGCCCCTCTTGGGCCACCTCAAGCGACGAACGTCTCACCCGTCACTCCCAGTCGCTCCGCTCGACCTCCAGAAACACATCGGCATCGGCGCCCCAGAGCCCCCGAAGCGCGCCGGCGTAGCTCGCGCGAAGGCGCCGGAGCCGAAGCGTGTCGCCGTCCTCAGGCTCGAGTTCGACAACGAACGTCTCTCCCGGTTTGATCCCGGCGGCCTGCACGATTGCGTTGGGGATCATGAGCTGGTTTCGCGCGCTGAGGTGCGCCTCTGCGCTGACGGTCGTCGGCATGGTGGTGGGTATGTCTCCTGGGCACCCGCCATTCAGGGTGGAATGCACCCTGGACTCCAGGGCCGATACGAACAATGCTCGTGATTCTGATTCTCGTCAGGAGATCAGATCAGAAGGTGCGAGTGAGAACCGACGCACCTGGCGCTGCACCGCAGACGACTTGCCGGAGCGCCAAACAATCAGGGCCCCGTGACGACGGAGGCCCCTGATGTTGCCCGGTGCGGAGGGCTGGCTCCGAGCAAGAGTGACTGGCTGGCCGAGTGTCTTCTTCCCAAGCGAAGCGTGACCCCCAGTGAGGCTCCCCGCCCCACACTGGGAGGCCGAGATCTCAAGCCCGCCTGCGCCCGTGAACCAACGCCGGCCGTCGCCGGTGCAGCCGGCGTTGCCACGATCGGCGTTGGCTCGGGGTTCACCATCGGCCTTTCTTCACCAAGTGGTGAACGATGGTGAACACCGACGCGCCCAACCGCCCGCACCGAAGCGGGTGGTGCCGTCGGCCTGGTCCTATCCGGAACCCAGGATTCGCCGCGTGATCGCGATCCAACCGGCGTGGTCGCCCAGGGCGTTCAGAGTCTCGGCCCGCGCGGCATCGACCAGCCGAATGGCTTCAGCTTCGGCCCGATCCCGTAGAGAGGCACGCAGAGACGCCAGGTCGAGTTCGTGGGGCTTGCACCTTCCGCCTCGTCGCCGGCCCTCGGCTGGCTCATCGGGAGTCAGGCGATGAGAGACTCTGACCAAGGTCTCGGCATCGTTGAGGAGCGAGGCCCACTCGGCCGCAAGCTCGGGGAACAGCGATGGCCGGCCGTCCAGATACCACCGCTCCAGCAGGATCCGGGCGTCCTCGGCGACGTAGAGATGACTCAGCCAGGCCCTCTCGAGAGCGAGCCGGCCCGCCCAGCGCTCGGCGTAGTCGCCGGCGTAGGACTCGGGGTCATGGGTCGCGAGCTCTGCCTCGAGCAGGATGCTCGGACTGCCCTCCGAGAGGGCGACGGATCGCAGGGTCTCGGTTCCCACGGCCTCCGTGGTCTCCGAGTTGACCTCGAAGACGAGGTAGACAAGGAAGAGAGCGTCCCGGAGAGCCTGCCGCGTGGCATCTTCGGCCGCCTTGCGAGGCAGACCCTTGGTCGCGGCGGCGGCCGCGGCTCTCGCCTGGGCCGGGACGCAGTTGAGTGGATAGGCCGAGCGAGGCTGATCAACCAGCCATCTGGCGTATGCCGGCCACGAGCCGAAGGCGTGGGCCTCGCTGAGCCAGCGCAGCGCGGCCGTCCGGGGTGGAAGTGCGGACTCGAGCTCCTCGAGGCGTGCCTTCAGGGTCATGGCTCCGACTCCGGAAAGGCCGGCTCGTCCCGCTGCTGGCGCTTTGCGTCCAGCCCGACCGCCGACTCGAGAGCGGCGATACGGGCCTCAAGCTCGGTCGTCTCGATGACCCTGACGCTCGCGCTCGCGGCCGCGATCAGCGTCCGGTTGCGAGGGACCGAGTTCTGCAGGGACAGAGACTCAAGGGCGGCAATATGGATCAGCCGGGTGGCGCCCTCGATGGTGCCGGGCTCGCCCAGGTCGTAGACAGAGGCCAGGGTCGCCTCCTTGCGCCGCCGCAAACCACCGAGGCGGCGGGCCTCGGCGACCTCGTCAGCATGGTCGGGGTGGTGCATGTTGCAGAAGCGCTCACCCCGCAACGCGGGTGAGCCGCAGGGCTGCCCGTCCGCGGTCGTGGTCGTGCAACCCCGGTTGAGGGTCGCGGCCCGGTCGAACAACGATCGGCTAGCCATCGATCCGGCCCGCCTTCTCGCCGCTGAAGGACTCCCAGCGGGCGATGATCACGTCGGCATAGATGGGATCGAGCTCCAGAGCGACACACCGCCGTCCGGTGCGCTCGGCTGCAATGAGGGTCGAGCCTGACCCGGCGAAGAAGTCGGCCACAAGATCGCCGGGGCCCGAGCTGTTGGCGATGGCCCGCTCCATCAGCGCGAGGGGTTTCATGGTCGGGTGCAGCGGCGCCTCGGCCGGCCTTGGGATCTCCCAGACGTCGCCCTGGTCGCGATCGCCGCACCAGCGATGGGCCGACCCTTCACGCCAGCCATACCAGATCGGTTCATAGCTGTGTTGGTAGTCGGCGCGACCGAGAGTGAAGCGATCCTTGGCCCAGATGATCGTGTCGCTCCAGTGGCCACCTTCCTCGGCAAGGACCCGGCACAGCAGGGGCAGCTCCTTGGAGGACATGGCGACGTAGATCGCGCCGTCGACGTAGGCCAGGAGATTGTGGCCCCAGGCGCGCACGAAGGCCTCCCAGGCCGCCGGATCGAGATTGTCGTTGGCGATGCGGCGGCGCCGCTGGCCCCGACCCTGACCACCGTGGTCGCCCAGGGCAACGTTGTATGGCGGGTCGAGAAAGGCCATCGTCGGCCGTTCGCCGGCCAGGAGCCGCTCGATGTCGGGGCCCCTGGTGGCATCGCCGCAGAGGAGCCGCTGCCCTCCGAGGCGCCAGAGCTCGCCGGGCTTGGTCCGCGGCTCCCGGGTGGCTGCCTCGAGGGCTTCAGCGAGATCGAAGGTCTCGGGCTGGTCGCGCTTCTCGCGGACCTCGAGGCTCCGCAGCAGATCGCGAACCTCGTCCTCCCCGAACCCGGACAGGGAGAGATCGACGTCGGCTGCGGCCCCGAGCTCGCCGAGGATCCGGGCCAGGAGGGCCTCGTCCCAGGTGCCGCCGATCCGATTGAGGGCCAAGCCAAGGATACGGGCCTCCTCGAGCGATAGATCGAGCCAGACCACCGGCGCGGTCCTGAGACCCAGTCGGCGGGCCGCCACCAGGCGCTGGTGGCCACCAATGACCGTTCCGTCCGCTCGGCGGGCGAGGATCGGGGAGACGAACCCGAACTCGCGGATGCTGCGCTCCAGAGCGTCTAGTTCGGCATCACCGATCCGTCTGGGGTTGGCCGGATCGGGACGGAGGGAATCGATCGGGACCTGCTCGATGACGATCGAGGTGCGGGCGAGGCGGGTCTTCGACCGGCGGGTCAAAGGCCCTCGGTGGAGGCGCAGGGGGGCGGGCGCCACGGCGGCGCGACCGGCGCCGGCGCCCGTTGGCGGACATGAAAACGCACCGTCCAGGTCCTCACTTGAGGTGGCACGGTGCTCGCTGGTGGCGGGGTTGGTCTGGACTATCGAGTAGTTTGTCAATAATACCTATCTAGCGGGTGACGGGCCACGATCGGCTTGGCTACATTGTACCTCGTGGCCGTGGACGGCCGAAGACCGACCCCTCGCCAGCCAGCTGCGCCGGCCCACGAGCGCCGACTCGGGCGGCACCGACTTCGGGTTCACCGCCGTGCACCGCCACGCGTGGAGCTGGCGTGCGCAGTGGTACCGGCAGGAACGCACGTCTGAGCGACCGGCCCGGGTCGCCCAAGCGCTTGGCTACGGGGCCGTGTGGTGGCCGACGTGACGGGCCGCGAGGTAGGCGGCGAAGTCGGCGACCTCGGCGCGCTCCGTTCTGGTCAGGCGAGCCAGATCCTCCGCGAGCTGTCCCGATACCCCGAGAGCGGGGAGCTCCCTGGCGAGTCGCGACGGCTCGATGCCCCACAGGCGCTCGAGCAGGTCGACGAACGCGATCCCGGTCGCATCCGAGGCCCGGAGCAGGTCGGCTGGAGTCGGCCGTGCCCGCGACGGCCGGGTTGGATCGAGAATTGCCGCTACATAACCGGGATCGCGGCCCATCGCCGCGCTCAAGGCCCGCATCGATAGACCGGATCGGGTGAGGACGTCCCGGAGCGCCGCTCGGAACTCCTCGTCTTCTGGTGGCATCTAGCTGTCCTCTCAGGGCCCGATCGAGCCCGAAGTCATGGTTGCTACCAACGTCATGCTGACGTAATATAACGGCATGATACAGCGTACGAACAACGGCGTCGAGCCCTTCTGGCCTCGAGCGACGGAGATGGGCATGCAGGCAGTCGAGTCTGCACGGCTCCCGAAAGCCGATCCGATGCTAGCGCACACCGACGTGCTGATACATCGACGCCATCGGAGACCCCGCTCATGACGACCGTTGGCCTAGTCCGCGATGCCCGCCACCGCTACAGCTGGAACGGCGGTCCCCTCTACCCATCGGTGACGACGATCCTCGGGATCAAGGACAAGCCCGCTCTTGTGGGCTGGGCCAAGCGCGAGACGGCGGCCTGCGCGGTGCGCAACCTCGACATGCTCACGCGGATGGTCCAGAGCGGCGGAGCCGGGGCAGCCGTCGACTGGCTGAAGCGGATCCCCGACTACCAGCGCGATGCCTCGGCCGACCTCGGGACGCAGGTCCATGCGGCCGCCGAGGTGATCGCGCGGGGCGGGCCGGTGGCGATCAGTGACGAGGTGCAGCCCTTCGTCGCGGCGTACCGGCGCGACTTCCTCGAGACCTTCCGGCCGCGCTTCATCGCGCTCGAGGCGATGGTCTGCTCGCAGCGCTACGAGTACGGCGGCACCGCCGATGCATTCGCCGAGATCGACGGCGAGATCTGGCTACTCGACTACAAGAGCGGAGCCGGGGTCTACCCCGATACCGCCCTCCAGCTCGCGGGCCTCGCCCGGGCCCAGTTCATCGGTCTCCCAGGTGACCCGACCCAGTATCCGGTGCCGGCCGCCACCCGGTTCGGTGTCCTCCACATCCGGCCCGAGGGCGCGCGCCTGCTCCCGGTCGTCGTCAATCGGGCGACGGTGGCGGCCTTCCTCGATGCGCGACGCCTCTTCGAGTGGGACCAGGGCTCCGCCAAGACGGTCATCGGGGGGCCGATCGCGCGGGCGTCGAGCCCCGAGGCCGCTTGACGGTCGAGTGTGTCTGCCAAGCTACGGGAGCGATGGATCGATGATGTGGCGGCGCACGCCGCTTCGGCGCACCAAGGGCCCTCGCCCGACCGATCCGGTCCCACCGGCCGTGCGGGCGCATGTCAAGGCCCGAGACCGCGTCTGCGTCTTTGCCCGCATCGGGATTCCACACGAGTGTTTCGGTCAGCTCGAGCTCGACCACGTTCGGGCCTCGGGCGGACTCGGGCTGCGGAGTCGCAGTACCCCCGACAACCTGGTGCTCCTGTGCCCGTGGGCCCATCGGATGAAGACGCTCCAGGGCCGCCGCTGGCGTCCGGTGCTGCTCGACTGGATCGAGCAGGCAGAGCGGGAAGCCGAATGACGTGCAGGCCGTCGCGCCGCGGCTGGACCGGCGCCGACGAAACGGCGTCAACCACCCACCTTCTCCTTGCGGAACGTGAAGTACTTGTTGCCGAGGTGCGCGGCCACGACCGCGAAGGGAGCAAGCAGCGCCTGGACAATGTCGGCGCTCAGGTTCGTGTATGTCAGAGCTAGAGGGAGAGCCACCAGGTTGAACGCCTGGATCGGAAGACCGCCTGATATCGCACGTACTCGACAACCGGGTGCCGTACCGGCGCGAAGACGAGAAATCGGAACGTCAGGTACCCATTCACGAGGCGACCAGGCATGCGATCGCCAGAATGGCCGAGGGCGCGAGGCGCTCGTTGAGAAGGAAGTACAGGAGAGAAAAGCACCCCCAAAACGAACAACGAGTTCCACCTACCGAGGACCAGGTACATCACCTTCTCGCGGTGGCGCGGCCAGTTCTGAATGGCCCAACCTTTAACCGCGTTCATTCGTGGCGAAACGACCCCTAATCAGGGCGCGCCCGTCGGCGGCTCGTGGGCGGTGTAGCCCTGCGTGCGTATTCGCGAGTCTCGCTCGCGCACAGTCGACCTACCCAATGAACTGGCCCTGCAGGAAAAGAGTTGTAAAGAGCCCGAGGAAGAGCAGTGATAGAGCAACCCAGGCCGTGTGAAAGCGCTGACTCCGTCCCAAGAGGGCCAGCATTACAACACACGGAAATATGACCATGAGATACCGAGAAGCAGACTCGAGCGGGTCCAAAGTGCCGACGCACAATATCAGCACCAGCTGTGGCAGCGCGAGGAGAGAGTAGCTGGCCGGCATGCGCCGGAGTCCGGCGAGGAACAGCCCGAGGAACGCGAATAGCACCGCGACGTTCAACAGCGTCACGGCGTCGTGGGCATTCACCACGCGATCCCAAGCAAGCACGATTGTGTCCCACGGGGGCCGTAGCGCAGGGACTTGCCAAAGGAAGGCGTCGTGCGCAAGAGCGTACGGCTCTCCCACGAACCCAGATACGGTGACATAACCGGCGTAGGCCACAACCGGTGCCACCACCGCGATCGGAATAGCCAAGTCTCCCCAACTGAACCGCCCGGGTCCGCGCCCGTCGGCCCGCCAGCGATCCCGGAACGTCAATACGACCTCCCACCCGACCGGGAGAAGCAAGACGAGTCCGACCGGCCGGTCGAGCCCGGCGACGAAGCCGGCGAATGCGACAAGCTTCCACCGACGGAGCCGGGCTCCGAGCAATGCCCACACGGAGGCCGCGAGGAACAGCGCCTCGGTGAAAGGCGCGTAGAGGAAGAACGCAACTGGGAAGACCGCTTGATAGAGGACAGCCCGATCGGCGGTCGCTGCGTCGAAATCCAGTCGGACCAAACGCTGCAGCCCGAACAACGCGACGATGAGCGCGATCGCATTGATGAACAGGCCGGCGAGATTGACATCGCCGCCGAGGACGTTGGAGCTGACGCTCATCAGGAGGGGAAGGAGGGGGAAGAAATTCGTCGAGGGGACGCCCGCTTCATAACCCCAGTAGGCGATCTTCGAATACCAGCAGGCGTCCGCATGCTGCCAGACCCCGACCAGCGGGAAGGCGAGGCCCTGATTATCGAGTGGCGGGACCGTTATCCACCGATTGATGACGATGTCGTGGTTGCAGGGCCCTGGAAGGTTGCCGTTGACGAACAGCACCGCCGCGAGAAGACTCAGACCAACACGGACGACAAGCCATAGCCAGAGGATGTCAAGCAGGCCATCGGGTAGTCGCCACCTCGGCGATCTTCCAATCCGCCTGATTGCCGCCATCAACTCATTCTATCGACGGTCCAGGCGCGATCAAGCGCGGGAGCGGTACGAGCGGGTCGGGCGGCGCCATCGATGCGGTCGACGGCGCGATCAACATCTGCATGAGCTCGAAGGAGTGGCCGACCGTGGTGCGAGTCCTCGCCGAGGCCGGGGGCGCCGCCCTAACTAGTCCTTTAGTAATACTGGAACCCCCGGACCGTGGGCGCTACCATGTCGGATGCCCATAAAGTCCAACAAGAGGGTAGTGCATGTTTCCGTCCTTTCGAGCGACTCTTGTCGGTACCCGCAGGACCATCGTCGTAGGTCTCGCCATCGGGTTAGCCCTTACTGCCACTGTCGCATGCAGCGGCAAGAGCGAGGCCCAGCTCGCCACTGACGCGCTCAACGCCGGGCTGCAGGCCCAGGCTAGCGGCAACCTTGCGGACGCCCAGACCAACTACAAGGAATGCCTCAAGCACGACACAACCAACAAGATCTGCCTGTACGACCTGGGTACAGTCGCTCAGACCCAAGGCTCGATGGTTGAGGCCGAGAACGACTATCGCCTGGCGTTGGTGACCGATCCGAACTACACGCCCGCGCTCTACAACCTGGCGATCGTTCGAACCAAGGCGGGCGCCAGCCAGGAAGCGATAACCCTGTATCAACGGTACGTCCAGCTCGCCCCCAATGACGCGAACGGTCATCTGAACCTCGGCCTGCTCCTGATTGCCACCGGCGACACGGTGAACGGAGACAAAGAGCTCGCCACCGCGCTGCAGCTGAACCCGAAGCTCGTGGTTCCCTCCCAATCGCCGACCGCGAGCGGCTCGCCGACCGCGAGCGGCTCGCCGACCGCGAGCGGCTCGCCAACTGAGTCCCCATCCGAATCGGCCAGTCCGAAGGCCTCGGCGAGCCACAAGTAGACCTCGGCCGAGCCCATGCAAGAGGGCGCGCTGTTTCGCGTGAGTCCATCCGCCGCTGCCAGGTTCCGGAGAACGGGCCTTACTGCCGCCGGCCTGCTCATCAGCGCCGTCTCGCTGGTCCTCGTCGCACGATCGGCGGATATCCCCGCGGCCGCTCAGCTCGTCAGCAGGGCAGCGATCGTCCCGCTGTTGGTCGCCCTGGCCGTGTACTTCGTCGGGCTGACCCTCCGGTTCGTCATCTGGCAGGTGCTTCTGCCGCCTCGTTCTGATGGGTCGCGCGTGAGCGCCGGCCGGCTCGCGCCGATCTTGATGGTCGGCCTTCTAGGGAACGCGTTGCTGCCCGCCCGCCTTGGGGAGGTCATTCGCGCTTACCTCGTTTCGCGCCGTGAGGGCGTCGCCTTTGGTGGGGCACTCGGCTCGGTCGCCCTGGAGCGCGTGGTGGATACGGCCACACTGGCCGTGATGGCCTTCGGGGCCGCGGTCGGAGCCGGCGCCGCCGTGTGGATGGTACAAGGAACGGGTCTTCTCGCGGCGGCAGGGGTCGTGTTGCTCGTCGCTCTCGCCACGACTGGCCTGCAGCCGCTTCTTGGGCTCATGGCTCGCGTGACCGCCATCGGGCCGCTGGAAGCCCCGGTCGCTGCGGTTCTGCGTCGTCTCGAACGGTTCGTCCAATGGTCGGGCGGCGCCCATCGGCGTCGGGCAATTGGCACAACCCTGTGTTTGACTACCGCAGCCTGGCTCTGCAACGCTGCCATGTTCGGAATGGCCGCTCAGGCGGTGGGCGCATCGATCTCGCCCGTGGACGCGCTTCTGATAATGGCGGTCACCGTGCTCGCCACTGCCATCCCGTCTGCGCCGGCCTACGTCGGCACGTTTGAACTGGCCGCCGTGACCGTGGCCACCTCACTCGGCGTACCCGCCGATAACGCCCTGGCGCTCGCCGTTCTCTCGCATGCCCTGGGGCTGCTCCCTACGGCGATTGGCGGCTCCGCCGCACTCGCTTACGTAGGCGGCGGCTTGCGCGTATTGTCTGCGACAGCTGCCGAAGCGGACCGAATCGGTGCGGGCAATTCATAGGGGATCGGTATGACCGAGGGCGCCCTTCTGCCACCGCGAATACGAGGCAACGTCCTGCCGGAACACCCACGAATCGCGGTCCTGATCCCGTGCCTCAACGAAGAGCTCATGGTCGGCACGGTCGTCCAGGATTTCCGTCGGGAGCTGCCCGAAGCAGCGATCTGGGTCGTCGACAACGGCTCGACCGACAACACCACCGGAGTCGCCGCGGCCGCCGGGGCACGCATCCTGCGCGAACCCCGCAGGGGCAAAGGCTTCGCCTTGCGGATCGCCTTCCGGGACATCGACGCCGACGTCTATGTCCTTGCGGACGGAGACGGCCAGCTGCCGGCAGAAAGCGTCCACGACCTGATGCGTCCCGTTCTCGAGGGCAAGGCCGACATGGTCGTCGGCTCGCGGGCACTGGCGGGCCGTACGAGCCATAAGTTCGTGAACAACCTGGGCAACATCCTGTTCTCGAGATTGCTCCGGACGCTCCTAGGCGTGCGCGTGACCGACGTCTTGTCCGGTTATCGCGCCATGAGCCGAATGCTCGTCAAGAGCCTGCCGCTGGCTGCGCGCAACTTCGAGATAGAGGTCGAGCTGACGATCAAGACGTCGCAAAGGAGCTATCGAATCAGCGAGGTCCCCTACAAGGTTCGACCGAGACCTGCCGCGACGCCGCCCCGCCTGCGCGTCGTGCGAGACGGAGCGCGCATCTCGTGGGCGATCCTGCTGCTCTTCCGCGACTACCGGCCGATGGCGTTCTTCGGATCGCTTGCCCTGGCGCTGCTCGTATTTGCGGCGCTGCTATTCGGTGTGTCCGGAGGAGCGGGCCATATCTGGTTCCTTTCCACGGATACCATCGCGACGCTGGTGGCGGTTTCGGGGTTGCTTTGCCTTGCCACCGGCGCCGTGGTCAGTGTCCTGGCGCGGAGGTTCCAGGAGCTCGAAGGAAAGATAGACATGGTGACAACCGGACCACTGCTCGAAGACGACCTCGGCGACTGAAGCTGGGGCGATGGGGATCCTGATCGACTTGGGAGGGAACGGTGGGTGAATCCGGACGGACGCTCATCAGCGACTCTCGGCCGGCGTCGCGTCTGGGCGGCAGGCGGTGGGTGAGGCGCGAGCATCAACCCGCGCTCGGAAGTGGCGGCTCGCTGTGACCGATCGTGAAACCCGCCCGATTCTTTTCCTGGCCCTCTTGAGCGTCCTGCTGAGCGTCGCCGTGATGCTGACCCAGATCGCGATCAACGCAGACGGTGCGATAGCGACGCCGAAGCCGGGCAATCCATCGGCCGTGGCTGGCGAACTCATCGCGTATCTCTCCGCTACCGCCGGTGTATTCGTCGTCTACGTCGCGGTAGTCGTTCGATGCCTGCGCCGTTCCATCGGACTGGCAGGCCGGGTGATCCTACTCGCAACCCCGGTCATGGTGTCGTTTGGCTTGCTGTTCGTAGCGCCGACGTTCTCGATAGACACCCTTTCCTACGTTGCTCACGGCGCGACTGGCATGCTGGCGGGCGGCGGCAACGCCTACTCACGTCAACCGAGCGATGTCCTGATGCTGCCGGTGGGCCAGGGACTCCGTGACCTCGGTTGGCTCCCGCCTCCGGGCACGTCGCCATACGGCCCGCTCTGGACGCTGATCGAGGCAGCAATCGTCCGACTTCCGCTCGACGTGGGACCCTACGTCTTCCTGTTCAAGCTCATCGAGATGGCCGCGATGCTTGGCTCCGCGGCGCTGATCTGGCGCATCCTAGCGCTCGTCCGGCCGCAGGATCAGCTGGCCGGCACCGTCGCGTTTCTGTGGAACCCGGTTGTGCTGGTGGAGCTGACAGGCGAGGGGCACAACGACGGGCTGATGGTCCTGTTCGCATTGCTCGGTTTGTACGCAACGCTCCGAGCCTGGACGTCCGGCGGGATGGCGGCTTCCGCGCTCGGCGTTGCCGTGAAGTACCTCCCGGTGCTCTTCATCCCGGCGCAGCTCGTGTACCTGTGTCGGACGACCGTTGACCGGCCCCGCCTCGTGATCCGAGTGGTGTTGGGCCTGGCCATCTCGGCCGCGCTCATGGTCCTGCTCTTCGCCCCGTTCTGGGGGCCAGACACGTTCAGCGGGCTTACGCGATCGAGCGGCGGAGGGCCGTGGCCCGTGTGGCCGACGATCAGCGGATTGCTCTACTCCGCGCTCCAGGGAGCTCTGCCCGCCGTCGACACGGCCTCGGCGAAGACCCTTCTCGTCGGCGCACTCTTCGGGGGCTACTTCCTGTTCCAGAGCCTGAGGGTCCGGAATGCGCAGGACCTTGTTCAGGCGGTCGCCAACATCGCCTTTGTCTACATGCTCGTCGTGTCGGCGGTCTACTGGCCCTGGTATGCCGTCCTGCCGATCGCCCTTCTGGTCCTCACTCCAACTGGGCGATCCCTACCGGTTATCGTTATTCTGTCAGCCGGATCCCGAGCGATTGCCCCCCTGGCCGCCGGCCTACGGCCAGAGGTAGGTCCCCTGTCGGACGCCTGGGCGACGTGCACGCTCATCGCCATCCTTTTCGCCCTCGCGACGTTCGCGCTGCAGTCGAGCAGCATACTCACACGGTTCATCGGCGGCAGAGTCACAGGCCCCACCTCAGTAGCCGAGGCCTAGCAGGAGTGTCGGCGAGTCGCGGACGAGTCCGTGCTGACATTCGTCGGTGCCCGTAGGCGTCCTGGCGGACGGCTTCCCGCGGCGCCTTGGCCGTTCGGCGTGGTCGAAATGGTCTGCTCGGGATCGCAACGCGGCGACGGCACGTTCTACGGCAACTTCCGCGCCCGCGCTAGATCTCCGTCGAAGCCGCGGTCCTTCGACGCCAGTGCAGGCGCTCGGCGAACCGGTCTAGGCGTCCGCGGAGCATGAGAAGTAGCAGGGCGGCGATGGCGCCAACCACAATCAGTGGCTCCTTGATGGGGTCGGCGCGATAGACGGCCTCAACAGTGTGCTTGCCGGCGGGCAACGAGATGCCGATGTACGACGGCGAAACCATGAAATCCGGCACCAATGTGCCGTCGACATAGACCTGCCAGTCCGGGTGGTATGTGGTCTTGATCACGAGGGTCGAATCTGCCGAGCACTCCACGACAAGATTGATCTGGTCCGCCCGGAACCATTCGAAGTCGGTCTTCCCGCCACCAGGGCATGCGGCCGTGCTGGACGCGTCGACGCCCGCGACGGTGGCAGGATAGTCGTAGCGCATGTAGAACCGCTCGCCAGGAAGCGTGTGGGTCCGCTCCCAGGCAAGGTTGATGCTAAATAGCGCGGCCTGGGTCGGGACGGCCTGGCGGGACGTGATCGCGACGTACTCTGCGAACCCGGTCGTGGGCGCCTCGTACAGCGTGTAACGGCTTGTTTGCAATATGGGTGTCAGGAAGTCGGCCGTCGCCATGCCGGTGGGAGCGATCATGTATCGCACGTTGAACAGGTCGAAGTCGCCCTCATTACTAACGTCGAAGTCCCAGATGTAGTCGGCGTTGAGCGAGATGCTCTCCGTCGGCGGAGCCAGAGATTCGATCCCATAGAACGGCAGCAGGTTGTAGAACCTGAGGTCACCGAAGCGCATCTGGTCGCCGTATGTCGACGGCAATCCGGCAAAGACGCGCCCCGGCGGAAGCGTTTCTATCTTCTGGATGATCGCGCTGGCGTCGGCGTCCGACTGCACCGCATCCAACGAACGTTGCTGGAACAAGGTGTTGTCCGAGTAGAAGGCCATCCGTTCGGACAGCGCTGGAGCGAGGACGATCAGTAACACGACGACGGCGGCGCCGAGCCTTAGCGTAGACCGGTGGGGTTTGAAAAGGTGCCAGACAACCGCCCCACCCACGCCGATCAAGAGAATCGCGGCCAGGCACACGCCGCCCAAGAACCGGTGGAAGAGTAACCCATCGTGTAGAGGAAACAGGTTGGTCAAGGCTCCTAAGGTGGGGCGCCCGAAATAGGCGACCAGCCACATCACGAACAGGCCAAGGCTCAGGAGCGCCACACGGCTGCGACTCAGGACGGTCGCAACTGCGCCAGCTCCTAGCAGAACGGTCAGCACGGGCAAGCGACCATGATCGAACAGGTCCCCGCTGAAGAGCCACGGGAGGATCGTGCCAGCTCCATACGAGTCGTACTTCTCCGGTTGGAGATACGGCGTCGCGTTCAAGAACGCCGATTGCGTGATGAATGGCATCCACATGTACGATGAGATAGCGGCGGCGAAGACTCCGACTATTGCCATTCGCCCGAGACGGGATGTGAGATTGGCTCGGTTGAGCCCCCACAGGGTTATGATAAGAACGGCCATCCCAACCATGTACGCATAAATGAGATGCGTCAGAACGAGCAAGCCAAAGAGCAAGGCTGCCAGCCAGAGTCTCTTGCCGTCATGGATTGCCCGATACGCGGCCGCCACCGTCAGGAACGACAGATGCATGGCCCACAGCTGCGTGTACATGCCCCAGCCACGGAAGATGTAGCTGTCGTACTCAAAGCCGTACCGGAAATTCCCGGCCAGGAGAGTGGATGCTGCGGCCGCCAGGGCGGCAGCAGCAGTGGAGAACTTCATCATCCGCATCGACACGAAGACGGTGAGCGGGAACCCCACCAGCAGCACGTAACGGACGAGGTTGAACGTTGTCAACAGATCCAGCGTGCCAAGACTCATTCGCTGCAGGCCGACCACGAACAGCGCCGGCAGGTGCTGGTAGTAGAAGAACTGCGCAACGCCGGTCTCGATCTGGGGCAACCAATGGTCGAAGATCGACTCGCCGTTGGTGAGGGCATCTGACGCACGCTGGATGAACAGGTAGTGGAGCATGTCGTCGTTGAGCGACGGAGCAGGGATCGTGAGTTCGGAGATGAGCCCAATGGCCGTGAACAGAGCCGGCACTGCCACCAGCAGCGTGAGGCCGATCTTCTCGCCCAGGGTGAGCGGTCGAGCGGAATCGTCCCGGATGGCCTGCCCAGCGCGGCCCAGCGCACCCCGGAGTCGGCCAAGGCCGGACCGCGTGGCGACGATCAGCCTTGGCTGCCTCGCTTGCTGCGCTCGAGACGCTGATCTGTTGACGCCCCGGCTCATGGATATCGGCACGATAAGTCACGCCCCTAGCGCCGAAGGACAAGCACTTGATAGAGGAGTGTACAAACCCCGGCGAGGCGTTGCGCAGTCCCTAGGAGCCGACGACAGCTGACTTATCTAGCCGACATTGGGTGGGTGTCGACCGCGGCAAGCCGATCGGTTCTGACACGCAGAGTCAAGTTGCTGGCCTATACCGGTCTGCGCATCGGCGAGGCACTCGGATTGACTGGGCGGACGTTGACTTCGACGCGGGCATTCTGGCGGTCCACCGCCAGCTGACCCGATACCGGGAGCACGGCCCCTTGAAGACCGAGGCGGGTCGGCGCGAGATCGAACTTGCCCCGGCCATGGTCCGGCTCCTGCGCGAGCGCTGGTTGGGGACGCCCTACAAGGGTCCCGACGACTTCGTGTTCTCGAACAGGCTTGGGCGAGGGCTCGACTATCGCAAGGTGGGCCAGGCCTTCCGCGACGCGGTCCGCTCGTCCGGCCTGCGGGCCGACGGACGGCTCTCGCTCCACAGCCTGCGTCACGGCTATGCCAGTGAACTCATCTCGCAGGGCCTCGACGTGCTGTTCGTGAGCCGCCAGTTGGGGCATGCCAACCCGAACGTCACCTTGGAGGTGTACGCCCACGAGTTCGCTCGCCGCGAGCATGGTCAGCGGCCGAGGATTGCCCTCGAGACCGCCTACACCGAGATGAAGGCGGCAGGACGGCGGTAGCCGACGGTCGATGATGCCCGATCTCACCGGGCAAAGAAGAACCCCGGCGGTGTGACCGCCGGGGTTCTCGCTACGAACGATGTTGGTTGACGTGTGGGCTGGCGCTCCGGCTGACCTTGTGGATCAGCGTGGCTCGTGCCCTACTTCGAGCAGACGACGTACGCCGTCACCCCGTTTCCGGCGCCGGTTTCCTGTTGGGCAACCTCCCAGCCTGTCGGTGTTCCCCCGCTGACGTTGAGGTTGCCACTTGAGTCGATCGGAGCACTGATGTAGAGGTGCGGAGTAGTGGCGGTGTGTTCTTGGGTGACAGCGCCACCCCCAGTGGCCACGTAGTTGCTCGGGCACTGGATCTTCGCGATCCCCGTCGTCGAAGCCGAGGAGACCTGAACCACAATGCTTGAGGCTACCGACGGACCGGTGTTACCCGTGGGGCCGATAGCTCCGGTTGTGCCGGCACCTGTGGGACCCGTGGGACCCGTGGCACCCGCAACGCCGGTCGGACCCGTGGGGCCAGCAGCGCCGGGCGTTCCGGCACCTGTGGCACCCGTGGCGCCCGTGTTACCCGTGGGGCCGATAGCTCCGGTTGTGCCGGCACCTGTGGCACCCGTGGGACCCATGGCACCCGTGGGACCCATGACGCCGCCAGTGCCCGCCGGACCTTGCGGTCCAGCTGCACCCGTGGCACCCGCGACGCCGGTCGGACCCTGCGGTCCATCAGCGCCGGCGACGCCCTGGATGCCCTGAGCGCCGGTGTTTCCATCAGCGCCGGCGACACCCTGGATGCCCTGAGCGCCGGTGTTTCCATCAGCGCC
>Ga0187865_1001397_pt1 | contig 27889 bp, 23 predicted proteins | sample June2016WEW_11_1_2_FD_132989 | JGI IMG/M metagenome (GOLD analysis project Ga0187865, IMG submission 132989) | Peatland microbial communities from SPRUCE experiment site at the Marcell Experimental Forest, Minnesota, USA - June2016WEW_11_100 | ecosystem: Environmental > Terrestrial > Soil >...
ATCGCCCGCATCAGGGCTATCGAACCAGAGGACGTACCCCGTCCCAGGTCCTGGCTGACTCGAGAGGTCACCATGCCAATGCCAACTAACACCGTTGTGTCAACACCTATACGGCACTGGACAGCCTAGAGGGCAAACGGAGGCAACCCAAGATGAGCCCCGCAGTGAGCGTGATGAACTACATCAATGGAGAGTGGCTTGGGCCCAACGGGGACAAGACCATAGAGGTGATCAACCCGGCGACGAACGAGGTTCTGGGCAAGGTGATGCTGTGCGGTCCTGAAGACGTAGGCCGTGCCGCGCGGGCGGCTCAGGATGCTGCTTCTCCGTGGAGACGCACGCCCCCCACCGAGCGGGCTCAATATCTCTTCCGGCTCAAAGCGCTCCTCGAGGAGAATCTCGAGGAGCTTTCCCGCACGGTCACTATGGAATGCGGCAAGACGCTCGAGGAGGCCCGCGGCGAGATCCGCCGAGCGATCGAGAACGTCGAGGTCGCGTGCGGAATCCCCACGCTCATGCAAGGCTGCATTTCGGAGGACATTGCAACCGGGATCGACGAAAGCATGATCCGCCAGCCCGTGGGGGTTTGCGCGGTGATCGCCCCCTTCAACTTCCCCGGCATGGTCCCCTTCTGGTTCCTGCCCTATGCCCTGGCGTGTGGCAATACCTATATTGTCAAGCCCTCCGAGAAGGTACCGCTCACGATGCAGAAGGTCTTTCGCCTGATCGAGGCGGCGGGCTTCCCCAAAGGCGTGGTGAACCTGGTCAACGGCGCGAAGGATGCCGTCGACGCGATCCTCGATCACCCGGCCATCGGTGCGATCAGCTTTGTGGGCTCGACCCCGGTCGCGAAGTACGTCTACAGCCGCGCAACCGCGAACGGCAAGCGCGCCCAGTGCCAGGGCGGTGCCAAGAATCCAATTGTGGTCATGCCGGATGCGGATTGGGAGACCGCGATCAACATCATCGCCGATAGCGCCTACGGCTGCGCCGGGCAACGCTGCCTGGCCGCCTCGCTTGCGATCACGGTCGGCGAGGCCCGCGAGAACTTCACCGAGGCAATCTGTGATGCTGCCTCCAGCCGGGTGGTCAGCTACGGCCTCGAACCTGGTGTCCAGATGGGCCCGGTGATTTCGCACGCGAGCAGGGAACGCATCGAGGGACTGATCAGCGCGGCTGAACGTGAAGGCGGGCAGGTCCTGGTCGATGGCCGCTCCGCGCGCATTGCGGGCTACGAGAACGGAAGCTTTGTCCGCCCAACGGTAGTCACAGGGGTTCCGCCCGAGGGTGAGCTGGCCCGCACTGAGGTCTTCGGCCCGGTGCTGGGTCTCATGCACGTGGACCAGCTCGACGAAGCAATCGGATTGGTGAACGGCGGGCGTTATGGGAACATGGCCTGCGTTTTCACTTCCAGCGGGACAGCGGCGCGCAAGTTTCGCCAGGAAGTGCAGGCCGGCAACATCGGGGTCAACATCGGCGTTGCGGCGCCAATGGCCTTCTTCCCGTTCAGTGGCTGGAAAGAAAGTTTCTTCGGAGACCTCCACGGGCAGGCCAAAGACGCCGTCGACTTCTTCACCCAGAAGAAGGTTGTGGTCGAGCGCTGGCCCAGAACATGGGCCCGCAAGTTCTGAGCCAATTCTCTAGACGGGAAGTTATTTCAGAACCTGGCATGGAACAGGCCCTTGCCAGGACATGATTAGCCGCCGAGCAATGGGGCAAGAGATCCATGTGCCTCTCCTCGGGCGGCCAGCAAGCCCCAGACGATGGCCGGACGCAGGGGTTCGCCGTTCTTATCCACGTTGATGACCGTGCTGCGCTTGGGCGTCAGGGCGACGGCAGCCAGGCTGGACTTGTTCACGCCCTGGGCCCACAGCTGATGACCAGCCTGGCAGACGGCTTTCCAGAAGACCTCCGGGTCTTGTACCGCCAAGCCGGGTGCGGCCGAGTAGTACGGCTCGATCGCAACCCTGGACTCGTGGAGCAAATCCCCGGACAGATCGAACGCCAGCGCGCGCACGCCCTGGGTGCCGTTGTCAGTCGCCAGGAGATTCTCGGGCATGCAAGGATTCCCTTAACTCCAAGGGGCACGAAGAATCCTTGCAACGGGGGAACGCAGATTCCCCCAGACTTTCTCTTATCCAAAACGGTAGGATGTGCGCCACAATTTCGCGTACGAATCGACTTCTGCTTGCCAACGGGCGTCGTCCCAGCCCAACTCAGGTTGAACCAGGCAGCGTATGCGCTCGATCTGGTCGAGGCCGCCGTTGGGGGCCAGCAGGCCAAGGCGAACGCGGCGCAGGAGCAGGTCGTCCAGGTGAACCACGCCTTCGGCGCGCGCCGCCTGACGCAGTTCCGCCCACAGGTACTGGGTCCCGCAGACAGGCGCGAGGTCCGCGGCCGCGGCCGAGAACAGCGGGGCAGCTCCCGTCCCGTAGCGAGCCAGCAGGCGCAGGCGCTGGGCGGCGCTTAACTTCGCAGGCCCGAAGAGTGCGTCCGCTTCGGGAGGGAGCGCGTCCAGGACCGGCGTCTTGGGATCGAAGGGGATGGCGCCGAGGTGGTGCCGCACCGCCTTCAGGGCGTCGCGCGCCATGATTCGGAACGTGGTCAGCTTGCCTCCGCTGACCGTAAGCAAGCCGTTCTCCTCCCAGATGGCATGCTCACGCGACTCCTTGGACGGGTCCGCCTTGCCGGTGTTGATCACCGGACGCAGGCCAGAGTAGGTTGCCACCACGTCCGCCGGGGTCAACTCAAGGGACGGGAAGACGTGCTGGAGGGCGGAGAGCAGGTACTCCTCTTCGGCGCCGCTGATGGTCGGGTCGGTGACCAGGTCCGAGCCGTGGTCGCAGTCGGTGGTCCCAAAGACCACGGCTCCCTCCCACGGAATCGCAAAAACCGGCAGGCCGTCCGACGGATGCAGAAAGGTTACGGCGCGCGTGAGCGGCAGGCGTTCGGAGGAAAGGACCAGGTGGCTGCCGCGAATCGGACGCAGGCGCGGCTTTTCGCCGACCTGGCTGCGCAGGTTGTCCGCCCAGGCGCCGGTGGCGTTGATCACCACGCGGGCGTGCACCTCCCTATCCCGCTCGGATTCCCCGGATGTGTCGCGCAGCACGGCGCCGCACGCCCGCCCGTCGCGGCTGCGGATCAGCGAGTCGACGCGGGCGTAGTTGAGCGCCAGCCCGCCGCCAGCCACGGACTCGCGTAGCAGGCGTAGCACAAGACGGGCATCGTCAGTGTTGGCGTCGAAGTAGCGGTAGCCGCCGCGCAGTCCCGGGACCGTCAGGGGCGGGCAGAGCTCGCGCAGGTCGTCGGCATCGTACGAGCGGTGCGACCACTGGCGCGCCATGATGTCGTAAATGATCAAACCGGCCCCAAAGACCCACCCGGGCATGTGGTCGCTTGGGAGGCAGGCATACAGGAAGCCCAGCCGGTTGATCAGCCCGCGGCCCTGCCTGAGCAGGTATTCGCGCTCCTGCACGGATTCGAGTGTCACCCTGATCTGCGCGTTTTTCAGGTAACGCAGCCCCCCGTGAACAAGCTTGGACGAGCGGCTGGAGGTGCCCGAAGCGAAATCATCCGCCTCGACCAGCAGCACCTTCAGGCCAGCATGGACACATTGCCGCAGGATGCCTGCCCCGGTAATCCCCCCGCCGATGATCAAGACCTCCCAATCCTGATCCAGCTGCGACCAAACCCGGTCGCGCCAACCTTTTGTCCACTCCATAGTCGTTCTCCTCAACAGCAGCTACTGATTGCTGACCAGAGGTAAGTCATCAACGGCCAGTGGTCAGAACAGTTTCCCTGGGTTCATCATGCCGTCCGGGTCGAAAGCCGCGCATGCGTTGCGGATGGTCTGCATGCCCAGCGGACCCTTCTCCGCTGGCAGGTAAGGGGCGTGGTCCTCGCCGACGCCGTGCTGATGGCTGATCGTCCCGCCGTTCCGCTGGATCGTCAGACTGGCAGCTCGCTTCATGGCTTGCCATCGTTCCAGCAGCTGCTCGGGGTCCTGGGCGCGGCGGAACAGGATGGTGGTGTAGACGGAGGCCCCGTCGCGGTAGACGTGCGACAGATGGGCGATGACCAGGGCCTGCTCGCCCTGGGCCGCCATGGCCTCTCGAATGGAGGCCGAGATCTCCAGCGCTGCGGTCGGGACGTTCTTCCATGGCAGGGCGGTCTCAAGTGTATCGACCGCCACGCCGCGCTCCCACAAGGTATTGCGCAGGTACGGCGTCAGGAAGCGGCTCTTCTCCCAAGTGTGCCCGACGACCGTCCCGACGAAAAGCCCGCCCCACTTGCGGCAGACGGCCACGGCTTCGCCGCGCGCCCGCCGGACGTGAGCAGCACTGCCGGTCACGCCGAAGACGAGCAGGCAGCGCCGGTCGCCGAAGCCGATCAGGCGCAATCCTTTATCTGCCGGCCCGATCCAAGACTTGCCCGACAGGATCAGGGTCGTCTCGGTCTCGAGGGAGTTGCTCAGGCGCAGCATCGAGACGGGAATGCCCTGCTGGGCGATGGAGCGGACGGCTTCCATTCCCTGCTCCCAGGTCGAGAAGAAAACGCCGTGGAACTGCTCGGCTTGCGGCCGCGGGCGCACGCGGACTTGGGCGCGGACGATAATCCCGATGCGTCCCTCCGACCCGAGCACCATCTCCCGCACGTCCGGGCCAGCAGCGCTGGCGGGGAAGTGCGGCAGGTCCAGCGGGCCTGCCGGCGTTTCCACGCGCCCGCCAGCAAACAGGCTCTCGACGCGGCCATAATAATAGGACTGCTGTCCGCAGGAGCGGGCGGCGATCCAGCCGCCCAGAGTCGAGTACTCGTGCGACTGGGGATAGTGGCCAAGCGTGTAACCGCGCTCCACCAACCGGGCTTCGAGTGCCGGGCCGGTCACGCCGGCCTCGAAGGTCGCCACGCGGCTGGCCTCGTCCAGGTCGAGCAGCTTGTCCAGGTTGCCCATGTCCACGGTCAGCACCGGGACGTCGCTCTTGACCGGGTTGATGTGCCCGACCACGCTCGAGCCGCCGCCATAGGGGACCACACAGGCGCCAGCTTGGCGGGCGAAGGCCAGCAGGTCAGGCACTTGGTCCTCCGAGGCCGGGCAGGCCACGCCGTCCGGGAAGGCCGGGATGCGCCCGGAGCGCAACGCCACCCAATCGGGCAAGCTCTGGCCGCGGGCATGCAGCAGGCGCGTCCGAGCGTCCGTGTCGACCAACGGGTGCGCCGGCAATCGGGATTTCGGAACGGATGGCAGGATGTCCTCCTGGGTCGCGTCCGGAAGTGCGCTCAACTCTCCCAGGACGCCGCGCAGGTAAACCATTGCCGATTCCGGAACGAAGTAAGTCGTGGCGACGTTCCCCCATCCATTCCAGCGTTTCACAGGTCTCCTTCCTTAGCGCTTGCGCCTCGGCCCGGACGGAAATCTTGCGGCCGGCCGTGATCGCACCCCGGACAACTCCTTTAGAAACTCAAGAAATGCGATGTCGCGCCTCGGTCGTCAGCAGCGGCGCAAGAACACTGCCTTCAGGCGTGCGCATGGACCGCACCTGCGGTGGCTGCAGGCGTAGGCCGCTCTGCCGAAAGGGGCACTCTCTCAAGAACAAGAAGGTCTGCGCCAAAACTGTGACCCAAGCGGAGGGCTGGAATCGTCCGAACGCTCCGAAAGTGCCGGTCCCTGCGGCAAACGTCTGGGGAGACCCGTGAACCCCAAAGGCGGGCCAACGAATCGGGAAGCTGCCCGCTTCAGCGGAAAAGTAATTCACTTGACATCCACCGGCCGGACTTCCTTTCCGCTTGCGGCGGATTGCAACGCCGCCAGGGTGAACTGCAACACCGCCTTGCCCGTGGGACCGTCCAGACGCGGCTGACCGCCAGTCCTTAGTTTTTCGATGAAATCGTGTGTAGCCCCGATAAAGCTGTCGTGCCATTCCACGCCCTCGACCGGGACGGGTACCGTCTTGCCGTCCTTGAAGAGCATCAGCTCGGGCAGGTCGACCGTCCTTGTGGTGTAGCGATTAATGAAGAGCATGCCCTTGTCACCGATCACCTCAATACGGTCGTCGTCGGCGTAGTAATCCGAGTAGATGCGCATGGCGGGCGTGTGTTCGATGTCCAACAGGCCGTAGCAGCGTTTGGCTTTGTATTGGAACATGATTACCGCCGGGGCATCGATGCTCACCAGGCCAGCCGCCTGGGAAACGCGGGTCTTGTCGATCCAGGCATAGACCCGTTCCACCGGTCCGCCCAGGTAGTAGGCCAGCGAGAACAGGTGGTAGCCATGGTCGAAGACCATCGGGCCGCCGCCGCATTGCTTCTCATTGAAGCGCCACAGCCAAGCGGAGAGCGGCACGTGCCAGGCGGTGTCCCCCGTCCCGGTGGAGACGTGCAGGCGTACGGCGCGCACCTCGCCGATCTCGCCGGCCGCGATCATCTGCTGGGCGCGCATGGCAGGGGCGTAAAACACGAAGGTCTCGTAGACGCGCAGAAGCACACCGGCCTTGTCCGCCGCGACGATCATCTCGTCCGCTTCGGCCGCGCTGAGCGCCATGGGCTTCTGCACCGACACGTGCTTGCCGGCCTGGCAGGCCTGGACGGTCATCGGGCAGTGCAGGTAGTGAGGGGTCAGCAGCTCGACCAGGTCCAAGTCTTTGTCTTCCAGCACTTTCCGGTAATCGGTGTAGACCTTCTCCACACCCCACTCCTCGGCCTTCTTGCGGGCCAGGGACTTGTTGGTATCGCAGACGGCAACGATCTTGGCATCGTCACGGCCGCGGTAACCCATCTGATGCAACCCAGAAATTCGGCCGCAGCCAACAATGGCGACACGGATTGGGTCCATTGCCATTACTCCTTCCACAAGTTGGATGATTCAGGCTTGCCCGCGAGCGCCCGCCGCTGCATCCATGGCTTCCAGCTTGCGGCGCACCTCCGTGTGGCTCTTGCGTGTGATCGGATAGAGGAACAGAAACGGCAAGGAAGCGGCAATCAAGACCGCCGGTACGATCCCAAAGAAAAGACGGATACCGAGCAGGGCATGGAGAGTCTGGGCGGCATTGGCCACGTAGCCGAAACCGGTCAAGGTCCAACCGGTAGCCGCCAGGGCCAGGGCTTGCGAGACTTTGGTCGCGAAGCCCCACACCCCGTAGTACATCCCACTGCGCTGCTGGCCGGTCTCCAGGCGATCGAAGTCGGCCACATCGGCCACCATCGCCCAGGGGAAGATCCAGTTGCCGGCAAATCCGAAGCCTGCCAGGACGGAAATCAGGTAGATGAACGGCGTGGGGCTGTGCGGCATGAAGAAGGTGATGACCACCGCCAGCGCACCGATCCCCATTCCAATCGCATAGGCCGGGCCCTTGTCCATTTTGCCGCTGACCCACCGCCAGAACGGAAGCGAAGCTGTCACGATGATGAGCAGCAGCCCCATCACCAGCGGGATCTGTGCTGTCATCAAGAGCTGGTATTGAACATAATAGGCCATCAGAATCTGGATAAAGGAAAACGAGAGGTTGAGCACGAAATAGGTCAGGCACAGCCAGACGAAGGACCTATTCTTGAGGGCCAGGCCGAGCGATTTGAACGGTGACGACTCGCCCGGGGCGGCGGTCCGCACTTTCCGCTCCCGGATGCCGGCGGCCGAGATGAGCAGCGCCGCGGCGCAGATAATCCCGTACAGGATGCCGATGAAGGCCCAGCCGGTTCGCTGCAGGGCGAACAGGCCGACGATGGCGGGCGTCAGCGCGGCGCCCACCAGGAAGGCCGGGACCGCCAGAAGCATGCGGTAGGTTGTCAGGCTGGAGCGCTCATCGTAGTCGTCGGTCAGCTCGGAGGTCAGAGCATAGTAGGGGACATTGGTCATCGACCAAAGCGAGCCAAAGAGGGCAAACGTGAGGGCGATCCACGCGAAGCTCAACACCTGGCCGATGCCGGGGGGCACAAACCACACCAAGGCGACGGAGATCCCCAGAGGAATGGCCCCATAGATCATGAAGACACGCCGTTTACCGAGCGGGGACTTGGCCCGATCCGTGATCCAGCCCATCAGCGGGTCGTTGATGGAATCCCAGATCTTGCCGATGAGCAGGGCACTGCCCGCCAGCGCCGGCACGATCAGAGCGCCATCGGTGTAGAACTTCAGCAGGAAGAACTGGATCGCCGAATTGACCACGGCGTTGCCAAGATCCCCCACCCCATAGAAGAGCTTGGTCCGCGTCCGCATCTTGCCGGTGGTATCAGTCATCGTCCTCTCCTTTTGATTGTGTCGCTAATGGGTGGGTACCATCGTCAGATCGAGAACTCCCAGGCTCACAGTCTTCCGCGCAGGAGCAGGGTGCAACCGATGGCTCCTGGACCGTGGAGGCGAACCGTTTGCAAAGCAGGCAGCCGACCTTGACCGCCATTTCCTGGCGGTGCGCAAAGGAGCTGGCCATGATGGGACGGCCGGCGACCTTCTTGCCCAGAGAGTAGGGCCAACCATTGATTTCGAAATTACCTCTGGCATCGACCCGGTGGATGAAGGAGAGGCGGCCCCGCGCCGGGGGAAGGCGGAGTCGCGCGCGCGGATCCGGTTACGAAGCCGAGGAGAAGCTGGGCGGCAACGGTTGTGGATGGGCTCGGTGACCTTCCAGCCGGCGGCACGCATGGCGCGTCCCGGCCTGAGAGACATACAGGGCTCGATGAGGGTTGTGGAGGTGGAAATAACGCAGAAAGGCTCGATCTGTGCGTCGCAGAGCGCGCAGGTCGGCGCGCGACCCGCGCCGAACGCGCTCCTGCCTGAAGTTGTTGAAACTCCCCACCTGAGGGCCCCTGCTCGGTTCCCCCGGCGGGAGGAAGAGGAGATGGACACCCAGCAACAGGTGCAGGCGCATGACCATCGAGAAGCCCAAGGGGTGTGACCACCGACCGGCGACGGCCATTTGGTTGTCGATCTAGGAGATGCGTCCGCACCCCGAACCAGGCCCAGGGATGCAAGAGAATGCTCACAGAATAGGCTGGCGGTCTTGTGTCCGCACGAGGAGGCTCTTCGCACCCCGGCCCACCACCGCCAGGGTGTGGCCCGAGCAGAAGCGGGTAACGCCCCTGGGCCTGCGAAGATTCCGGGGACCGATCGGACCTGTCGGGTGCAAATCCCCAGGAAGGCGCGCCCGTGGTGCGGGATCGGGCTCACTGCCTCCCTTTTGCCGGGCAGCAGGTCCCTTGGGATACCCATGCCCCCGTAGGATCGGGCCGATCGTGCTGATCGAGGGAAGCGGCCGCAGCCGGCGTCTGCCAGGCTCAGGATGAATGATTTCCGTGCTGATCCCCACGAGGCGCGAACCGCGGGGCCAAGTGCGTTCCAGTTCCTCGCGCAGGCCCAATAGTACTGGGGAGACCACGCGCTCGGCTGTTCGGCGCGCCTGTCGTCACGCAGCGCGCTAGCAGGAGTGAAGTCCCGCCCGGCCCGATCGGCGGTAGCGCCCAAGCCAGTTGGACCGCGAAGAACAGGCATGTCCCACCCGGTCCATGTTGGCAGCGAAACCAAGGCTCCCGAGACACAGTTCATTCGCGCGCCGCCGAAGTTTATGGTCATCCCGCCAACTGCTCATGTCGCCTCCCCAGGGTCCCTTGTCCCAGGAAGGCTACTTCAACTCAATCCCCTGCTCTGCCGATGCGCAAGCACGGAAGGTGGTCAAGGCAGTCAGCTAGTTCTTAGATTGTGGAAGCTCATGGTCCCAAGAGAGGTGCTTCCACTGATGGGTACAGCCAGCTGTGTCACACGCCTTCACAAGAGAGTCTAGTGAACCTTTTCCAGCACCGAATAAACGCCAGGATCCCTCCCGGCTGCCTGCTGCAGCACCGGGCGGAATGCCGGGAAGGTCAGCGCCGGGCGAACCACCTCCTCCGGCAGGGAGGGCAGGATTTCTGCCATGGGGCGGTGCGCGGCGGCCGAGACCCGCTCCAGGAGGCCGCGCGCCTGGCGCTGAGGCTCCGCCCGGTGCAAGGGATAACCTGCCCCGGCCTCGGGTGTGAAGAGGGCATCGAACATCAGGCGCAGGTTGACATCCCCGGCCCAGCCATAGCCCTGGTTGAGAGCCAGCGAGACACAGTTGCCGGCGTTGATTCTGGCGAACAGCCAGGCATCCAGCGGGGTGAGCAAGTGCCCGCAGAACACCCCCGGGAACTGCATCACAGCGTTGAGATAACCGAGCCCCGTGCCGCAGCCCCCGACGACAAAGTCGACCGCCTTGAGATGGAGCAACAGCGCGGACATCAACCCGGTATGAATGTACAGCAAGCCAGGCGTCTCGCCGGCTTTGGTGTTCCCCAGGTTGAGGACTTCATGCCCGCGGCCATCCAGAGCCTTCAGGATGTCGGCATTCTTATCCGCAGCGCTGATCTCGTTGATCACCGCAATCTTCATTTACAAGACTCCTTCGGATGAAAAACCATAAAGCACATGAAATCTACAGAGATTCACTATTGATGCTTTGTGTTCCCTGCCCTTCGGGTACCACGTCATGTCCTTTGCGGTTGAAAGTCTTACTGGTCTTCCTCTCCAGCACGCGCCCCGCGGCGGCGACGAGCTCGGCGATGGACAGCCCGCACATATCCATGAGCTTGTCCAGGTCCCGCCCGGTCGGGCAGAAGCGATCACGGATGCCGACCCGCTCTAGCGGGACCGGGCACGCCTCTGCCAGGGTCTCGGCCACAGCGCTGCCTAACCCTCCGATGAGGCTGTGTTCCTCTGCCGTGACCAGCGCCCCTGTCTCGCCCGCGGCTTTCAGGATCAGGTCGCGGTCGAGAGGCTTGAGCGTGTGGAGCTCCAGCAGACGGGCGTCCACGCCCCGAGCGGCGAGTTCCTGGGCGGCTCGGGCACAACGTCCCACCATGGACCCGGCTGCTACCAGGGTCAGGTCTTTGCCGTCCCGCAGCGTCAGCCCCTTACCGATCTCCAGTTTCGTCCCGGGACGGTAGACCGGCAGTGTCCCGGCCCGGCTGATGCGCAGGTAGACCGGTCCGTCGCAGGCCGCGACCAGCGGCACCCAGGCAGCGCCCTCGGCCGCGTCCGCCGGGACGATGACGGTCATCTCCGGGAGGGCGCGCACGTTCGCCAGGTCAGTGATCGAATAGTGTGAGGCGCCGTCCTTGAAATCGGAAATCCCAGCGTAGCTGGCGGCGATCTTTACGTTGGCACGGGCATAGCACACGCAGGTACGAATCTGCTCAAGCGCCCGCAGCGACAGGATCGAGGCAAATCCGTTGACGAAGGGCACGAACCCGCCCAGCGCCAGTCCGGCGGCCACGTCCACCATGCAGGGCTCGGCGATGCCGATGTTGAAGAAGCGCTCCGGGAACCGCCGCGCAAAGAAAGTGGACAGCGTGGAGGCGGAAGTGTCCGCATCCAGGGCCACCACCCGCGGGTCTGCCACACCGTATTCAGCCAGCGCCCGCCCATAGGCTTCGCGCATTGAGATCTCAGCCACTGCACACCTCTTCACCCAGCTCAACCAACGCCTGGCGGAGCTGTTCGGCGTTGGGGGCGTTGCCGTGCCAGTAGGAGCTGTTTTCCATGAAAGAGACTCCCTTACCCTTGGTGGTACGCGCCAGGACGAGGGTCGGGCGGTCGTGGATCTCGGCCGCTAGCTCCAGCGCCTCCGCCACCTGCCGGACTGCGTGCCCGTTCACCTCCTCTACGTGCCAGCCGCATGCCGACCAGCGCTCGGCCAGCGGCTCGAGCGGCATGACCTCGTGGACCGGACCGTCGAGCTGGACGTCGTTGCAGTCCAGAATGGCGGTCAGGTTGGACAGCCGGAATTTGGCCGCCGTTGTGACCCCCTCCCAGACGATCCCGGCCTGGCACTCCCCGTCGCCCAGCAGAATGAAGGTACGGTAGGACAGATTCTTCAGGCGAGCGGCCAGCGCAAGCCCGGTTCCGACCGCCACCCCATGGCCTAGCAACCCGGTGGTCATGTCCACCCCGGGGGTCTTGAACCGGTCCGGGTGCGCCTGGTGTGGACAATCCACCTCACCCCAGTTGTCCAGCTCCGCCATCGGGAAGAAGCCCCGCCGGCTCAGAGCGGCATACAACAACGCCGAGGCGTGGCCCTTGCTGAGGATGAAGCGGTCGCGTCCGTCCCAGGCCGGATTCTCCGGGTCGATGCGGAGGGTGTGGAAGTAGAGCACAGCCATGATCTCGGCCGCCGAGAGCGCCCCGCCCGGGTGCCCCGCCCCGCGCCGGGTCACCAGTCGCAGGCTGTCCACGCGCAACTGGCGTGCAATCTCTTCCAGCTCGGCTATTTTTTCAGGGGTCAAAGTCTTCATAAGGCCTCAGGATTTCCGGACGCGAGGGGAGAGCTTTCCTCTCTTTCTTTTCTTCTTTGATGTCCCTGCATGGCGAACCCCTCATAACCCGATCGCGTGCCGCAACGCCTGGATATCCTCGCACCAATTGCCCACGTTCCAGCGTCCGAAGACGCCCATTCCGCCCAGTTCGTCGGGCCCGAAGTAAACCGGAATGTGGATCAGCGACAGCCCGGCATGTTTTCCGGCCTGTTCCAGGGCCTCGCGGAGCGACCCAGGAGTGCGCCCGCCGTCGAGTGCCAGCAGTCCGGGGACGGCTCGTCCCCAGGACACATAATCCACATGCACCTTGTCCGCGGTGGCAAAATCCACCCCGTACTGGGCGTTTTGCAACCCGCTTATGGCACCCATGCGGCCGTTGTCCAGGAGCAGGATGCAGCCGCGCGCGCCGTGCTCGACGCCGTCGATTAGGACTTGGGGGTTCATCGTGAAGGATCCGTCGCCGGTGAGGGCCATGGCGTAGCGTGGTTTGGAAACCGCGGCGGTGAAGAGCAACGCCGAGACGGCAAAACCCATGTAGCTGGCGCCGGCCTCGGTGTAGGTGTCGCCCGGGCGCTCATCTTCGACGATCTGGAAACCGTTGGCCTGCACGTCCCCGGCGTCGAAAAAGCAGACGGCTCCCTGGCGCTTTGCCCAATCCGCGGCAATCTTGATCGCTGCGGGCTGGGTCAGGACCGGTCCGCCCCAGTACCCGTCAGGAAGGACTGGAGAGGCGAAGCGCCGGGCCTTGTGCGCCTCCCAGGCTGCCTTCTGGACGGCACAGTCGTCCAGCCAGGAGGCATCCGCCTTCCGCGCCCCCGCCTGACCCAGGGCCTGGTTCAGTTTTGCCAGCGTGCGGCACACGTCCCCGACTAGCGCCAGGGTTTTGCCATAGTGCAGGGCATCGTCCAGGTCGGCGTTGATATTGATCACATGACTCACGGACGGGTAGCTGGTGCGCGAGCAGTCCGATTGGCAGACGGCGCGCGTCCCGACGGCGATGAGCAGGTCAGCATGCTCCATCGCGTAGTTGCCGCACAGCGAGCCTTTCGAGCCGCCCACTGCCATGTTCCGAGGATGGACGTACGGGATACAGCCCGTGGCGATAGGCGTGTGCACCAGCACCCCACCCGAGCGCTCCAGCAGAACGATCAGCTCCGGGCCGGCGTTTCGGCCGCCCCCGCCCACCTTGACCAAAACGCGTTCAGCCGAGCGGATCCAGTCCGCCGCCTGAGCGTAATCTCCTTCGGCCGCTGCAACGGGCAGCGGGGAGCCGACGGGCAACTCCTCAAGGTTGAAGTCGGGCAACCAGGCGGGTTGGGTATTCATCGGCAGGAGCAGGTAAAAGGGCCCAGGCCGGTACGGGTGGTCAACTGTCGCCAGACCGCGGCGCAGGGCGGTCGGCAAAGCTAAGGGTGTGTGCAGGCTATAAGCTCGGCTCATACTCGCGGCCAGCTGCAGGAACTGTCCCTGGATGTGCCTCGGCACCTGCTGCATGTTGAAGCCTTCGTCTTCGGTGGTCTCGTCTCCGAACAAATACCAGACGCCCAGGCCGTCGGAAGCCGGGACGATGGAGGCGGCCAGAGCCTGCAGTGCCCCTGGTCCTATCGAAGTCACAACGGCGGCTTTTTCCCCCGTCACCCACCGGAGGGCGGCAGCGGCGTGGGAGGCCTCAATCTCGCTGCGCAGACCGAAGACTTTGAGCAGCCCAGCCGACTGGTAGACGCGCAGCACCTCGCCCACGTCCGTCGACCCGTGGCCGAGCACGCAGAAATAGGTGCGCACGTCCTGCTGAAGGAGTCCGAGCACCAGCGCCTCGGAGAGGGTCAGCCCCACTCGGCGCGGGACGAGGCCCTGCCCAAGGGCGGCGGGCAGGCTGCCGGTCCGGGCGAGGATCGCGGCGCGCGCCTCGCGCTGGCGGGTGATTTCATCATGCGAGGGTCTGGTCATACGGTCTAGGACCCCATCCGATCCTTGATTGGGAGATTCATCTGGGATCGAATTCCCAGACGAATCACGTGCGGGTGAAGCTAATCCTTTCGGAAAGGGCTTTGCCGATTTCGACCACAATGGCGGCGAGTTCCGGGAGGCGCTCGACCGTCAGCCGGGTGGCCGGGCCGGAGATCCCCAGGCTGCCGGCTACTTTGCCGCGGAAATCGTAGACCGGAACGGCAACACAGCGTACGCCGGCGTCGTATTCCTCATCGTCCAAGGCGTAACCCTGTTTGCAGACCTGCTCTAGGTTCTTGCCCAGCAGATCCGGGTCCGTCAGCGTGCGCGGGGTAAAGGACTCGAATGGTCCCTTCCGCTCCAGCCCGTTGAACGCAAGCAACACCTTGCCCAAGGCGGTACAGTGCAGTGGCGCAGTCTGCCCAACCTGGACATTGACGCGCAGGGTGGCAGGCGATTCAACCTGGTCGATGTAGAGCGCCTTGCCCTGCATCAGCACCGCCAAGTGCGAGCACTCGCCCGTGCGCTCTGTCAGCTGACGCAAGAAGGGCTTGGCGGCTTCGCGCAAAGGTGTGCCCAGCAACAGGCTGCGGCTGAGGCTGACCACTTGCGGACCAAGGCGATAGCGACGGGTATTCTCATCCTTCTCGGCGTAGCCGTAACGGGCCAGAGTGGCGACCAGACGAGAGGCGCTGCCCTTGTCCACGCCCAGGACCCCGGCGAGCTCCGAGACGCCGATCCCGTCCGGCGAAGCCGCGAGAAGGTCCAAGATCTTCAGCCCACGCGCCAGCGATTGGATCTCGGTCATCTTATTGAGTACTATACAACGCCATTGTGTAATATTCAACAACTTCTCTCTTAATGAATCAAACCAAGACGCCCTCTTTCTGGGGAATCCTCCTGCGCTACACGAATTCCATCCGCCCGACAGCAAGCCTCCGTTGGACCTCTACGGTCTCCACTTGTGGGTTTTGATTCTCCGTCAGGGGCCTTTTCTACATGTCTTCCTTAGTCCACCGGTTTATCCAACGCATCCGCTCCGCATTGGCCTCTCTGGAACTGGCTTGCCTCCATCTCCCCAGGTCTTCTCGCTTTTCTGCCCTTCTCGGGTTTGCCTTCGACTTCACTCGCAGCAAGCCCCAACTCGTTGCCGAGAACGCCCTCCTTCGCCAGCAACTCATCCTCCAGCCCGATACCCTCCTGCGCTGGCATCGCCAAGGCTTCCGGCTGGTCTGGTGGCTCAAGTCCCGCAATCGGGGTGGGCGCCCCCGGGCCGCATCGGAAACCATCGCCCTAAACCAACAGATGGCCAGGGGGAACTGCCCTTGGGGCGTGGGACCCCGAAGGCGGGTTCTCCCGGAGGGATCCCGGGACGGGGCGGGGGAGCACATCCGTGGCGAACTCATGAAACTCGGCCTCCGGGTCCCCAGCTTGCCCCGGATTGGCAGACCGGGGGTCGACCATCCAGAAGTATGTCCGCGTGGCTCGCCCCACGCCGCCCATGCTCAGAATTGGTCAGTTTTCCTCCGGAATCACGCCCAGATCGTCTGGGCCTGTAACTTTCTCACACTCATCGAGTTGTCCTTCCGGAAGATCCAAGCCTTCTTCATCATCAAACGCCGTTCGCGGCGAGTTGTTCATCCTGGCGTCTCCTCCCACTCAACTGGCGCCTGCGTGGTGCATCAGCTACGGGAAGCGACCCCCCACGGCCCAACCCCGCGTTTCCTTATCCGTGACCGGGACAGCAAGTACGCCGACGACTTCGCCCGAGTCGCTAAGGCAAGCTCCATTGAAGTCTTGAAGACGCTCTACCGTGCTCTAAAGGCCAACGCGATCTGCGAACGATTCCTGGAGAGCATGAGGAGAGAATGCCTCGACCACCTGTTCGTTGTCGGGGACAGGCAACTTCATCGGGTAATTATGGAATATGGCGAATTCTTCTACCGCGCACGGCCGCACCAGGGGATTGGGCAGAAGATTCCTGAGGAGATCGGGCCTCAGCCTGCCTGGCCGAGGCGCGGAAGGCTCATCACGATTCGCGCCCTCAATGGAGGGCACCATGACTACCGGCGAGCTGGGTGAGCCAGTTGCCCCCCAAACCTCGGTCAGGGTTTTCGGCTAGCACAGCAAGCTGAGCATCGGCCACCCGGTCACCCACTCATGGGTCCAGATCGAGCTTGACCCGGCGGGAGGCCGAAGCTGTCAAAGCTTGTCGCCGGGCGCCGGTCAGAAGATCCGCTTGCTGGATGGGCTCAGATCCCTCTCTCAGGTCTTTTGACACGGCCGAGGGCCCTCCTTCGACCGGCCACAATGGTCGCCACAGGAACCTTACCGGAATGCCCAGCCCAACCTCGTTCACGGAGACCCATCATTTTTTGAAGGCATCTCCTGACGAGACAGCCTTCAAGCACAAGGTTGCGGGTTCGAGTCCCACACGCCCCACCATAACAAACACCCAAAGACCCCGCCTCCCAGCGCGCTCTATTGTCCCCCAGTCATGACCAGACCCGGAGCTGCCACTCGGCCAACCATGCTCTGCCTTTGTGGCCGAGCCGATTGGCGTTGAACCCAGGCCACGACTACTCGGTGACAACCGTTTCTCATGACAACCATCGGCGAAGTTTGCCGGTGTCATTGCATTTGCCTTGCATTTCGACGGAATTGAGCCTGTTGTCCCTTTTTCCCATACTATGACATCAGGCCGGAAGGACAGTTGCCAATGGATGCGGATGCCAACCTCCTGGCGATTGTCAAATGGCTGCAGGAATCCCAGCCGCCCAGCGGCCATAATTCAAGCACTCGTGCTCGGCCCTCATGGCCGCGGCTGACATTGCCCCTTTCGAGCGGCCGTGGGGCGAGCCCGATCATTTAATGACTTCTCTTTCTCTGAAGGATTTCCCCAAGAAGTCTGTGTTGCGGAACCTCGCAGCCGCCGCGCTCTTGGGCGTGGCCGCCGCCGCATTAGTGGTCTGTTTTCAACTCCTCCCGATCCAAGGATCTTCCCTGGGAATTGACTGGCAAGGCATCTGGCCGGGGCTCAGAGGAGGATTGCCCCACTACGGAACAGGACTGCGCAATCCCCCTTGGAGCCTGCTTCCGATACTTCCCCTCGGTTTTCTTCCGTTCAAGACGAGTTGGGGAATCCTTTCTTTCCTTACACTCGCCGTCGAAGTGCTGAGCGTCGCTCAACTTGCTCCAGGCAGAATCAAGTGGCTCGTAACGGTGTTTCTGATCACTTCGTTTCCTTCGTTGAGGAACTTGGCCGACGGAAACATCGAAGTCCTGCCCCTCGCGGGCATATTGATCTCTCTCTTCGCCTATCGCACCCATAGGCCCTGGGCCCTCGCTCTCGGCTTCCTGCTGGCATCTGCGAAGCCACAGGAAACCTGGCTCCTTCTGGTTGTGGTGAGCGTCCTGGTCGTCCGAACGTGGCCGCTGCGGCGGATTCTCCCCGCCTCCGTTGGGCTAGCCGCTGTCGTTGCGGTGGCCATGATCCCCTTCGGAAAACCTTGGCTGACCGCCATGCTGTCCATGCCAGATCGAGGCAGCGTGATGGATTCTGCACTACTCTCGGGGATGGGGCGTTTAGGAGTGTCCCCCTGGTTCTCGTGGGCAGTCTGGACCCTCATTCTTTGCGGCACGGTGTGGGTTGCTTTCTCGACCGGCCCCAGCCTGAGCCGCGAGAAGGCGGCGTTTCTGGTCTCGGCTTCGCTGCTGCTCTCTCCCTATGCGGCCGGCAACAACCTTCTCGCGATCGCAGTGATCGGTGTGGTCGCGCTGGCCGCGACACAACCAATTCAAGCCGTGACCCTGGGTCTCCTCATTGACTTGCCCTACGTCGTCCTGTTCAACAAGAACATAATGTTTCATTATGAAGCCTACTACGCCACGTGCGCCACGCTGATTGCCTGGGCGGTGCTGGGGGTGACCGCCCTAGCAAACAAGAGATCTAGCCCGGCTACCCAATTTCAGATTCGTGCCAGGTCTTTGGGCCGCTGACCTAAGGGCCATCAGGCTCCATGAGGGTCGTGGCGTCCATCTTGGTGGCTTCGGATATCGTGAGCCTGATGAACATCCTTGTCGGCTCGAGCCCAGCACGGTCGGGGGGTTCTGCGGTATTGCCCATCTGGACCAGAACCGCGGCCGTGATCGCGGCTACCTGGAGCACGTCGTGGGAACTCGGTGGAGTGGTCGATCGGCGCGGTGGACCGATACTGGGCCTCGGAGCCTAGTGGGAACCCAATGCCGAACGCGTGGATGTGAAACGGCAAACGCCGCTCAAAGCGATGCGTGAGTATGTAGAATCGATTCGTAAACTGTTTACAATGAAGGAGACCAGCTACCTGGGCGAATTCGTTCATCTTGATCGCGTTCAATTGGATGTGGCCTATGGAGACACCCGCCCACGCGAGATCCCCATTTACATCGTCGCAACCGGCGACAAGATGCTGGAACTAGCAGGTGAAATTTGTGACGGGGTGGCCTTGAATTACGTGGTATCCGCTGACTGTGTCCGCCGCGCGCTCGCTCTCGTGAAGAGCGGCGCGGCCTAGGCAGGCAAGAAGCTGCAAGATCTGGATCGACCCGAACTGATCGTGTGTGCCGCCTCCGACAGCGATCCACAGGCAGCCATGGCCGAAGGCAAGAAGCGGGTGGCTTATTATCTGGCCACGGAGCCGCACATCATGAAAGCCAGCGGGGTTGACGGGGATCTGCCCAGAAAGGTCCAGTCGATATTGAGCTGGCCAGCGACCGAGGCCGACTATGTTCGCGCGAGCCACGTGATCCCGGATGAGGTTGTGAGGAACCTCATTGCCGTTGGCACTTCGGCCGAATGCCGAGCCAAGGTCCGCGAGTACATGGACGCCGGCGTGACGTGCCCGATTCTCTATCCAATGATGGACGGCATTCGGCCGGTCATCGATCCATTTGCTGACGGCATTTAGCCGCCGACCTCCCCCTGGATCATTTCTTGAGGATGCGTGGGGTCTCGAGCACCGGACAGGTGTTGACGCGGATCCTTCATGCTGCGCCGGGTTGGCCAGATCGCCCATGCGCCGGGACTTGGGCCCGGGTGCGGTCCCTGTTGCGACAGGGCCAGTGTGCAGTTCGCCCACGCTCGGCAGAGCCGGCCCGTCCGGTTAAAACGGAGCAGGCCGCAGCGCGTACTCAGGTTCAGATCGGGCTGATCGCATTCCAGCAGCGCCTGGCACTCAGTGCGGTTCAGATTTGAGGCCAGATAGCTTCTTGAGCAAGGTCAACAGACAGGCGGGAGCGCCGGAAACTCCCCCCGCCTCCAGGCGAGGGCGACATCATCCGCCCCTCTGATACCAGAATCCCTGTGAGCGATTCGGGAAGGGTGGATTCTTCCACGATCATTGGGGCGGCTCAACCGATGCTCCGGATGTGCAGGCCTAATTTGCATGATGTGGTTCCCCCAGGTCTTTGCAAATCATGGCCTAGCAGCACGCGTTCGAGGTTGGCGGGCAGCTCACGGATGCGTTTGCCGGTGGCATGTGCGATCGCATTAAGAGCCGCCGGAGCAGCAGGGACCAAGGCAGGTTCACCAATGTTCTTGGCGCCAAATGGACCGATGCTGCTGTGGGTGTCGATGAAAGCAGCCTGAATATCCGGGACATCCATCGCGGTCGGAATCAAGTACTCGTCATAATTGGTCGCTTGCAGATATCCACGGTCGAAGATCACCTGTTCCAGCAAGGCATACCCCAGGCCCTGAGTTATGCCACCGTAAACCTGGCCATAGGCCCCTTGGGGGAAAAGGATCTTCCCGGCATCGTGGGCTGCCCAAACTCCGCTCACATCGGTTTTGCCGGTGCCCATATCGACGGCCACCTCTACAACCTGCGCGCCATAATGGAAATCGATATAAGGCATCCCGCGACCGGTCTTGCTATCCCAGTGAATGGCGGGGGACGACCAACGGCTTTGGGCAGATAAGACCAAGCCCATACGCCGGGCATGTTCGACGACCTGCTCCCAGGCCACTGGCTTTTCGTCAGGGCCGACATAGGCCTCTCCATCACGTGACAGTTGGGAGGGCTGGCAGGCAAAGAGATTGGCGGCGGCCAGATCGAGCATTTGCGCCAGGCTGCGAGCAGCCGCACCCGTAGCGTTTCCCCCCACGATCGTGGAACGGCTGGCTACGGTTGCTCCCGAGTCTATGGAAGTATTCGTATCCGGCCTGAGCATTTGGATCCGCTCCGGCCTTACACCCAATTCCTCGGCGGCGATCAGCGTGAACACGGTCCGGGAACCTGTGCCGTAATCGGTCAAACCCGAGGTCAGCGTAATAGTATCGGTATCTTCTATTTTGATCGTGCTTGAGGCAGAATCTTCTCCCTCCGCTCCCATGGATAGGCCGTGGAAGAAGGCGGCCACCCCGATCCCCTTCCGGATGGCGGAGGCGGCATTTTGGGCCGGAAAATCTCGTCGTTTTCGGACCCAATCCGACATCTGACGAACTTTCTTCAAACACTCCGTCAATCCGACGGCCTCGGTCAGACGTTGACCATGCGGGGTCTCGTCTCCTGCCCGCAAGCAATTCTTCAGGCGGAAGTCGATCGGGTCGAGTCCGAGCCGATCCGCCATCTCGTCTATGGCCTGTTCAATCGCAAAAGTAACCTCCGGGTTGCCGAAGCCCCTGAAGGCGCCCGAGAAGCCGTTGTTTGTATAAACACCGGTGATATCCACATCACAGGCTTCATAACGATAGGGACCCATGGCATGGATCGATGCTCGCCAACCGGTAAATGGGCTCTGTGAAGCATAGGCCCCCGAATCCAGAGTCCCTTCAAACTTGCAGGCGCGCAGCGTTCCGCCAGAATCCGCACCGAGACGAACACGCATATGCATCGCATCCCGCTTATAGCTGGCGACCATCGATTCATCCCGGGAGAAAGTCATCTGTACCGGGCGTCCGGTCTTGATCGCCAGGGCGGCCACCTGCGCAGAGGTTTCATAATTCAAGTCGTCTTTGCCGCCGAATGAGCCCCCTACCGGCGGCTGGATCACCCGGACCTGATCCAGGGGCAGCCCCAATACCATCGCCAGATATCCTCGATTGATGAAAGGGCTCTGGTTTGAACAATAAACCAGGATCCCTTTTTCTGGAGTTGGGATGGCCAGCGCTCCCTCGGTCTCCAGGTAGGCATGTTCCTGGTGATCCGTCCGGTACTCCTGATCCAGGGTTACCGCACAGGTTTCCAAGATCGACAAAGGCTCGCCCAGACGCACCTTGGAAAGATCCAAGAAGTTCGGGTGCTGCCCATCCCCGCGCTCCGGGCCGACTTGAGGCGCGTCCGGGTCCAGGGCGTGATCCATATCCAGCAGCAATGGAAGAGGATCCAATTCGCAGCGGATGGCACGAATGCCTTCCAGGGCCGCCTCGGGTGTCTCCGCGGCCACGGCCGCGATCGCCTCGCCCACGTAGCGGACCTTCTGGTAAGCCAGCATATACTTGTCTTTTGTTGGAAAACCATATAAGCCATGGTCTACGAAATCATCACCGGTAACGACCGCCTGGACTCCCGGAACGGCCAGGGCGGGTTTTACATCCAGGGATCGTATTTTGGCGTGAGGTTGTTCGCTTCTCAACGCGCGTGCATACAACATGGCCGGAAGCTTATAGTCGCCTAGGTACTTGGCCGTCCCAAGTACTTTTTCGAGCGCGTCCACTCGCCGGGCCGGTTTGCCGATACTCTGGACCTTGGTCATGCTTTCTCTACCCCTCCACCCGCACTTTTTTCAAACGCCTCCGCGCGGTTGCCTGGATCGCGTCGACGATCTGTTGGTATCCGGTGCAGCGGCACAAATTCCCGCTGATTGCCTCGCGAATTTCAGCGCGGGTTGGCTGGGGGTTCCTTAGGAGCAGCGCCTCGCCTGCCAGGACCATGGCGGGTATGCAAAAACCACACTGGACCGCCCCGTATTCAATAAAGTTCTCCTGCAAATCATTGGGGGTATTCTCCGGTCCACGGATCCCTTCAATCGTAGTGACCTTTCGGCCGCCCACCTGAGGCGCCAGCACCATGCAGCTACTCACCAGCCGGTCGTCCAGGATGACCGAACAGGCCCCGCACTCCCCGATTTCGCATCCCTGTTTTGTCCCGGTCAATCCAAAATGATCCCGGAGCAGCGTCAACAGGGTGATATCCGGGGGGGCCTCCGCGCCGACCTTATGATGGTTCAAAACGAATTCGATCAGCATCCGCTCTTCCTATCCGTGGTCTTCGAAAGGGCTGTCTACCCATTCCCGTGCATGAGTTCGCCTGGGGTCGAAGCGAGGCATCGCCCTGGCCTGAAATCTCATCCCTCAAATTGCCGGACCGTTTCTCGCGGCCGGGGACGGATCGCTGCTGAGAACTTGCGCTAAGGCGCGTTCCGCCAGACAGGAAATCACCGGACTCTTGTACTCCGAACTCCACCTCCGGCCTGCCTGCGCAACCATTTCATCGGCGGCCTGAAGGGCGGCCGAGTGAATGAGTTCAGAGGTCAGCGGCTTGCCGAGCAGCATCGCCTCAATCCGTTTCAAACGCACCGTTTGTGGCGTAGCGGCTCCCGGAGTGATCCGGACAAAATCGACTTGGCCGCGCCCATCTAAGCGGCCCATTGCAGCGATGCTGAGCCGAGAGATCGCCAGGGCATTCCGGCGGCCCAGCTTGATGAAGACCGTCTTGGATCTTTCGGGTGGGATTTCAAAGGTGAAATGGGTCAGGAGCTCACCCGGTCCTATTTGTGTAATGTTGGGCCCCGACACCAATTCTGCGACCAGCAGGTCTCGTTCGCCTCGCGGGCCTTTCAAATGGGCAACTGCGTCCAGGCAAACGAGGACCGGCAAGGTGTCGGCGCAGGCGGCCGCGTTAACCACATTCCCGCCCATAGTGCCAAGGTTGCGGATCTGCGGGCTGCCAACGGCGCGGCAGGCTTCCGCCAGGAAAGGGACCGTATCCTGCAAGAGCGCGCACTCGATCACCTCCGTAAAGGTGACGCCGGCGCCCAGGGTGATTTCAGCGCCGCTGGATTGAATGATCTTCAGCTCCGGGAGGAGGCTGATATCCACCACGCGGTCAAAGTCGGCTGGGTGTTGATGCAGATAAACCTGTAGGTCCGTGCCCCCCGACAGGAGCCTGGATTTATAAGCAGGATCATTGATCAAGCTGACCGCGTGATCCAGAGAGACGGCGCGTGCGTAGTCAAATCTAGCCATATCCAGCCCCCGCCGTTTTGGCCTCTCTGCCGGTCGCATATCCTTCCAATCCCAGACGTTTCAAAGTCTGCAGGGTCGGCACGCCGTCACGAGACCACCCGCGCAGATCGTAATAGCGGTCCAACATGCTTTCAAAGTCCTGGATTCTCCCAATGCGAATCGGGTCTTTCGAACGCCTCATCTCCCCGGAAACCGGGTCCAGCTCATAATTATAAAGGGGCGCGGGCTCTTCCGTGAAGCGGCGGGGCAGATGGTCCTGTTCGCGTCCCAACCCTTCGCGGACATTGTATAAGCGCTCCAGATTTACAATGCGCTCTCCAATGAGCAGGAGTTCTTCTCCCGTAATGGCCTCGCCCCAAAGGGCTGTAATCCCCGGAGCCAGGTCTTCTGGAAAAAGGCTGTACTCTTCCACTGTGCTGAATTTGCAGATCCCCAAGGAATCGGTAATTGCGCAGAAATGCTCCCCGTAGACAACCATCTCCGGCTTGTACTTTTCGTTCGAGGGATTCATAAGTTCAGGGACGATGGCCGCGGGGAAGATGTGCCTGGCGGTATCCACCGCGCCTGAAAGGTCAATCGACGGCATCCCATACAGGTGGTCTGCGCCGCGGTTGCTGGTGGCGTGGCCGAGGCCGAAACCTTTTGAAACCCTTGGCTCCTGGCGGCGCAACTCCAACCCTTTCACCTGCATGGCGTAGTAGTCCGCCCCCCGGCCGATCCTTTCTGCTGCGCGGCAAGTCCCGTCGGCCAGGATATTTCCGACCCCTTGACTGTGGGCGATCCGCTCGATCAGACCCACGACGGTCTTTGGATCTCCCCATTCGAGGGGTAGTTCCGCATCGTCGAGCAGCCCTTTTTCGTGCAACTCCATCGCAAAAGCAATCGTTACGCCGGTGGAGATTGTATCCATGCCATACTGGTTGCAGAGGCGGTTGGCATACAGGATGGCTTCCGGATCGCTCAACCAGCGCATGGGCCCCAGGGCATTGGTGGTCTTGTATTCCGGCCCCTCCAACTCGACGGAATAGGGGCCGTTTTCAGTCGCGATTTTCTCCCGCACTTTATGGGGCATGCATGGCATCCCTTGTGTTCCAGCACGTATTGATCAAAAGCGTCTGAATTAACCAGGTCGATAAAGGGCACCTGAACGAATTGGTGGTTTTTCGCAGGTTGGTCGCCCGTGACGTTCTTGGGGTCCATCAGGATCAAGATACCGTATTTTCGAAGACCGTCCAGCTTGGCATCCGAATTGAGCCGATGAATGGCTTTCCTGGCCGGACCGATCAAGACCGGGGAAGAGGCAGGTTGACTGCTGGCCTTGATGTGGATCGCTTTCGGGTTCTTACTGCCCATCACCGCTCCGGTGCCAGAAAAGGCCCCCGCCCCGCCGGCCTCTCGGATGGGTGAATGAGTACCGGTCCGGCAGCATTTTCCGCGATCCGGTCTTCTATCTTGAACTGGGGTCATGGCATGCTATGATACGCCGTTTCGCTTAACCCGCGCATAGGATCCGAAAAATCGAGGGAGATCAAGGGTATGCAACCACGTCGTTTACGCCTCATCGTCGGTAGCATCGTGTTCATCACGGTTGTAATGGCTTGCTCACCTTCACCTGCGAGCACGCCAGCCACAAGCGCGCCAGCTACGAGTGCGCCATCTGTGAGCACAGGCAGCACACTTGCCGTGCCAACTCAGCCAGTCAGCGCGTCTGCCAGCGGGGGATGTTCGAACGCCTACTACCCGATTCCATCCGGGGCCAGCTGGTCCTACGCCAGCACTGGCGGCAATCTAGGACCTTACACCTATACCGAGACGGTAACCCCAACGAGCGACACGGGCTTTACCACCAGCTACCAATTCAGCACGGGAGTCAACCCGTCCATCAAATGGAGCTGCCAGAGCGGTAACCTGGCGGCGCTGGACGCAGGAGCGGGCAGTCTCAGCTTTACAGCCATGACCGCGACCATGACCTCCGAGACCACCACTGCAAATGGTTACACGATCCCGGCTTCCTTCAGTAAAGGAAACGCATGGTCTCAAAACGTGACTGCCACTGGGACGGTCACCAGCAACGGCAGGCAAGTGACTTCCCAAATATCCGACCAAATCAGCTGCACCGCCGCCGGCGCCGATACGATTACCGTGCCAGCCGGGACGTTCGACACGGCCAAGGCGACGTGTACCAAGAACGTGGTCGTGTCGGCCATCGTTCAGGGGAAGACCATGCAGCTCGGTGCCAGCAAGGAGAACACTACGTCCTGGTACGCCAAGGGGGTTGGATTTGTTAAATCGGTAGCCACGGGCGGGAACAACAATGAGACTATCGTGCTGACCGCAGATAAGATCCAATGAGGCTTCGATAGTCTGGCGGGAAGGCACTTCCGATGAATCAGGCCGGCCAAGCACGACGCCGGCGCCGTCCCGGCTGATAACTTGGTGTGCGTGCGATCATTGTCAAAGCCGGCGGAACTTGGCCATCTGTGATGCCCTGACTGCGGAGGAGGTGGTGGCATGAACGACCTGGCCTACCTCCTCCGCCAGGCGAAAGCTCCTCATCCTGCGTCCGGCCTGGCCCGCGGGGCAGACAAGTAGTCCCCTGTGTTACCGAACAGGCCCGCAGTGGGAGTTGGACCTACGAGGATTTCCTCACAACGCTTTTGGGGCAAGAGGGCCCCGGACTTGCCCCAGGGGGGCTGGCCCGTCAGGCCCAAAGTGGAGAAGCGCGCCTTCGTGCTGCTCGCTTTCCTGCTCGCAAGACGGTCGAAGAATCCGACTTTGCCTACCAGACCAATGGGCGCCCGCAGATGGTGCCTGGCTCCGCAGACAGGCTCCTCCTGGCAACGCTGTCCTTCATCGATGGCCGGGACAACGTGATCTTCGTCGGACCTCCAGGCACGGGCAAGCCCCGGCGGGCCAGGCCGGGGACCCACTTGGCCGTCGCCTTGGGGATGAAGGCCTGCTTGGCTGGCCACAGGGCCTAGTTTGCCCCCGCGACCCAATGGGACATCAGGCTCGCCACTGCGAACCATGAGAAGCATCTGGAGGCTTTCCTTCGTCAGTTGGAGCGGACGCCCTTGATCATCATCGACGAGGTGCAGGTTCAGGGGAACTTCTGGAGCAGGCTTGCCGCCGCCTGATCCACGAGCCAGAACAGGTCTCCGGCTTGCGGTCGAATGAGCTGAGCGGGCCATCGGGAGGGGTCAGGGCTCCCTTCCAGGACCGCCTGGAGGGCATTAGCCTTGCCATGGCCGGAAACCAGGAAGATGACGCACTCAGAACGGTTGATCACGGGGGCTGTGAGCGTCACCCGGGGAAGGTCCGGATCGCCGCCCCGCGTTGCCACAGCGAGCTCCTGTGTCTCTAGGAGAGACCGCGAACCGGGGAAGAGTGAGGCCGTGTGCCCGTCTTCTCCCAGACCCAGAAGAACTAAATCGAAGGTCGGCCCCTGAGAGCCAAAAAGGGACTGCAGGAGCCGTCCATACTCCCTGGCGGCATGCTGCGCGGAACCCGCGCACCGTATCGGATGCACCTGTTCCGGTGGAACAGGCACGTGATCAATCAGCGCCTGGCAGGCCATGCGCTCGTTGCTTCTGGCGTCCTGCGGGGGCACGCATCGCTCATCTCCCCAGAACAGGTGCACTCGCTCCCAGCCAATCCTGTGGCGGTACGGGTTCGCCGCCAAAAGCCGGTAGAGTTCCTCGGGAGTCTCCCCTCCGGCCAGAGCGACACGGAATGCTGACGGATCAGCCGATCGATCCACCCGCGCCACGAATAGATCGCCCGCGGCACGTGCCAATGAGGAAACATCCGGAAATACCCTTAGCACTTCAATCCTTTCGCGCCCGTTCGGGAGAGAGTCAGGATCGACCGTCCTGGCACAGGAGCTTACCAACTTCGTCCGGCCCCCAACTCCCCGCGGGGTAGGAACACAGACCCCGTTGGCCATTCGTTTCCCAGGCCTGCTGGATAGGGATAGCAACGGCCCACCCCGCCATGACCTGATCTGCACGCACAAAAAGTGTGGCGTCACCCACGAGGACGTCCCCCAGCAGGTTCTCATAGGCTTCCGGAGGCGGGGACTGGGAAGCCTCTCGATGATACGGGAAATGCCTCTCGACCGGGCTCAGGCGCATCACCGGACCAAGCTGCTTGGCCTGAAAGCCAATCGAAATCCTTTCCTCCGGCTGGATGTGACGTTCTCTGTCCTCTAAAGGGGACAGCTTCGCAGAGCACGCACACCCCGTTGGGTCACGTTACGCTCTGCCCGCCCCGTCCGGGCGGTAGGAGTAGCCTGTGCCAAGAGCAAGATGCAGGATATTTCGAGCCGCATTCACATCGCGGTCGAGCACGAGACCGCAGGCAGGACAGTGGTGAACCCGAATTGCCAGAGTCTTTTCAACCCAA
>Ga0187865_1001400_pt1 | contig 27853 bp, 18 predicted proteins | sample June2016WEW_11_1_2_FD_132989 | JGI IMG/M metagenome (GOLD analysis project Ga0187865, IMG submission 132989) | Peatland microbial communities from SPRUCE experiment site at the Marcell Experimental Forest, Minnesota, USA - June2016WEW_11_100 | ecosystem: Environmental > Terrestrial > Soil >...
GAAATCGGAGCCATGCCGCCCTTTGGAAATCTGTACGGGATGGCTGTTTTTGTGGACGAAAGCCTAGCCAAGGACAAAGAGATAGCGTTCAACGCTGGCTCGCACAACGAGTTGGTCCGACTTTCCTACGACGACTTCGAACGGTTGGTCAAGCCGACGGTCCTGAAGTTTTCGGGTCTACGAGATGTGGAGTCGCGCGGAGCATGGCACCTTTGAAAGCCGCTTTTTGAACTTGCTATGCCGGGCGGTACGAGGCGAAGACAACGCACTTTCAAGTTCACCAACGGTAAGATACCGCAAGATGATTTTTTCTCAGGAGATCAGGGACCAGGGCAGACGGCACGCAGTCGTGACCCATCATCGAGGAGACGGAGATGCGCTTTGACAATTTCTCTTTCGGCTCCCTCCAGATCGACGGCAGCACCTACGAGCATGACGTGGTCATCGACCGCGGGGAGATCCGAAACCGCAGGAAAACGCCGTCCAAGCAATTCCGCGAAGATTTCGGACACACACCGCTGTCCATTGAAGAGGACATACCGTGGAAATGCGCCCGGCTGGTCGTCGGCACCGGAGCATATGGCAGCTTGCCGGTGATGAAAGAAGTAAAACGCGAGGCGGAACGTCGTAAGGTCAAATTGCTGATTCTGCCGACGAGCAAAGCGATAGAGATATTGGAGAAAGACCCCGAAGACACCAACGCGATCCTACACGTGACGTGTTGAGTGAGAAACCCGGAACTTCGGGGTTTTCCGATGGGGCGCACCGCAGCCATAATTTTCGGCGAAGGTAAGACGGAGACTAGCCGAATATAGGCTGCCGGCCATAAGGAGTTGTGATGAAAGACGAAATTGGCCAAATGGCAGGCGCGATCTGGCACGCTCTCAACACTCACGGTGAGCTCTCGATCGCACAGCTCAAGAAACTGGTGGAGGGCAAGGCACCTCTCTTCGACTGGGCCATCGGCTGGCTGGCACGCGAGGGCAAAATCGTGATAACACCAAAGAAGCGATCCTTCAGCATCCGATTCAAATAAGCGCCCACCGGCTCGGCCGGCCGAACCTCTGTTCCGTACGTTCCCGCGTGCCTCTTCCCTTCAGCACCCGCAATTTCCGAGACCCGCATCTCCTGAACAATTCGTGACCTACCCAGCCTTCTTCCCCACAGTGTGAACGAGAATACGAAGGGCCGGGATCGGGTAACTTGCGCAGGATTTAAGTCGCACGTTCCGTTTTTCTCAAGGAGATAACGCGCTCGCTCTGGGGCGGTCGACGACGCTGAACAACCTTGCGGGCCATAGAGATTCCTCCTTGGCCCGCAGTTAGGCACACCTTCAGCACACTGCGAGTCAGCAGCAAGTTGAGCTTTCAGTTGGTTGGAGAGGCGGACGGCTGATCGGCCGTCAGACGCGCAGAACAAATGGAGGCTTCTGGAGCAAGCTGCCCAGGTGTCAATAGTCGCGGACGGCTCGCCAGAGCTCATGCCTCGAACCTGGCCTCCCGGGCGGCTGCGGCGCTGATAGTAGCATGCTGGTCCGCTGTGACGGAAGACGAGGTACTCTTCAGAAGAACCGCCGGCTGGTTATCCTTGGTGTAACTGTTCAATACTCCCCTGGTAACAGCAGAGTGGTTGCGGACCGATCGGCCTCGGTGATTATCCAGATCCTCTCGCCCGCCCCTGTCTTATAGCTGCTCAGTAACCGAAGCCCTTGAACCATGCCGTACTCATTCTCTGCAACATCAGCGGGATCCAGTTCTCCCCAATCCCCAATTGCGTGACGGGCCAGGAAGCAGCTAGCCGGCTGCTGCGATCGCTCCAATGCAGCTAGCGCCCCCTGGCGTGGCCACAATCTGCCCGAGTGTTAATAATGTGAACATGACGGCAACTCCTCTCCCCATCGCGGACGAATTCCACCTGCGCAGGGCTTTTTGATTACTGGTTGGGAGGGGCGGCCGGCTGACACCGCCCCGCGGGCTAGAACGATTGAGACAACCGGGCTTCCAGGAATTCGCCCAGCGTGGCCGTAGCCTTGAACTGTGGGATAGGATCCAGTTCTTTGAATGCAGAAGTGAACGCATTCGATAGACTCCAGATCGTTCGCGTCCGGAATTCCTCGTATTTCGGCTCGAAGTAGAGGTCATGCACGCTGCGGGCGAGGTGCTTGGGAGCTTCGAGTTTGCCCTCGACAAATGCCTCGTAGATGACCGCCTTCGCGGTGACGTCCGTCAATTCACTTCTCTGCCAGGCTTCCACTTGCTTTCGCATCGGCTCGAAGCTCCGCTGCATCCGGTCGACGCCAACCGAGATGCAGTCGAGGAGCGAGAACGACTTCGAGTGTTTCGCGAGCACCGGCGTGAACACGCCTGGGACAATGCGTCCGAATTGAGGCGGTCCCTCGTTTCTGTGGGATACGTCTTGTGAAGCCAGCCTGAACGAAGCGCGTTTGATACGAGATCGAGTCTCTTGTGCCGAAAGCTCGCCCTTAGTGCTCCGAGATTCGCTGATGTAGATAACTTCACAACCATCTCCACTTACGGCCACGCCTGATGTAGAATTCTAGCCTTGCCGAACTCGCGGGACCGCTGAGCACGGCAAGCTTCCTTCTGAGGCAGTAGTTTGCGTCACGAAGTCTTCATTAGTTACAGCCACAAAGACGCTAAGCATCTCGCAGAGCTACGCCAGTGTTTGGTTCCTTTTGAGCGTGAGTGCGGCGTTACGATCTGGGACGACCACAAGATCCAGCCTGGCAGCCCCTGGCAGATTGAGATCGAAGGAGCGCTGAAAAGAGCGAAAGACGCCGTTCTGCTTGTTACAGCGAATTTCGTGGCCTCCCGCTTCATTACTCAAACTGAACTTCCCACCATCCTTCAAGACGCTGAAAAGGGGGGACTGAGAATCCTCTGGGTAGCAGTTAACGCCAGCGCCTACTTGGTGACCGATATTGCCAAGTACCAGGCAGTAAACGATCGAACTGGACCCCTGGATACCATGAGGGGATACCAGAGACGGGCTGCCTGGGTCGAAATTGCTGAGAAGATTTTCAGTTTTCTTAAAGTCCAAGGAAAACCGCCAAAAGACGCGGAGCCTAGGAAATTCGTTCTGTTGGCCCAAACTACCGACGACGTCGAAGACGAGACCGATCAACTACGAAGCTACCTCAAACAATACGATGATGAAATCGTAGTTCTCCCTGTGGCGGACTATCCGCAAGGAGGGAAAGCATTCAGGGGAGCGTTTGAGCGAGACCTTGCGCAAGCGAATTTGTTCGTTCAACTGCTAGGTCGCCGAGCAGGACGCATACCGCCTGACCTGCCTGAAGGGTACACTTGGTACCAATTTGAAAGGGCTAGAGCTGCGTGCATTCCCACCATGCATTGGCGGCAGCCCGAACTCGACACCACTGCTGTGAACGATGAGCGTATAGGAAAATTCTGACGGCGGAAACGGTCGTAGCATCCGGCGTTGAGGCGTTTAAACGCCAGATCTTAAACTGGGCTCGCAAGCGTCAGGCCCTTCCTGTGCGACCGGCACGATCTGCGCCCGCTGCTCGAAGAAGACGCGAAGCAGAACGGGCGTTGTTGCATCTACGGCAAGGGCGCCTCGACTTCTTCAAGCACCCACTGGTTGTTCGCTTCGAGATGGCAGTCGTAGCCGTAGAAGCGGTTGTTGAATACGTGCTGGAACAAACACGCCCGCTGCTCCCGCATGATCGGGTTCCCTTCGACGGGCTGGAAATCTCCATCCGGCGAGTCCGCCGCAAAGACCTTCACCTGCCACTCGCCTTCGGGATCGGTGGTGTAGCGGTGCGGATAGATTTCCGTGGCTAGGTAGTACAGATCTTTTTTCTTTCCGCTGGAGAGCTTCACGCCCTTGACATGAAGGAGCGTCGGAGCCGCAACGGTTTCGGTAGTCGTCATCAGGACTTTTTCCGGCGCCTTGTCCAGATCCAGAACGGACTGCGCGCTCTTGCTGATGATTTCGAAGTGGTCACGATCGTTGCCGCGGTAGAAAGTCAGGTAAAAGCGGCCGGTGCGCGGGTCGCGGATTAGATTCGGGTTCTGGTTGCGCTGGTTGGGAACACCCTGGACGAGGACTTTCTCTTCTGTCAGGTGGACGCCGTCGCGCGAACTGGCCAATACGATGTGGCTGCTGGGTGTGTCGTACTCGCGCGTGATGGCGAAGTAGAGCAGATCTTTGTGTTTGGGGTTGGCGTGGGCAAGAACCGAGGGCCATCGAGCATTTGACCACAGAGGGTTCTGGTCATCCTTCGTCCAGTTGACCAGATCGTTGCTGCGGGCGAGGCCAATGCCACGGCCTTCATTCAGCCCGTACCATCCCCAATAGCGAAAGCCGCCGCGCTTGAGTTCGAGAACGCTCATGGTGTGGGGAAACTCGTTCCCTTCCCACTTCTGAGCATCGGGCAGGACTCGCCGCGGAGTGGTGAGTTTGAGATAAGAAAAAGCTTTGGGCTGCTCGGTCTGCGCAAACGCGGCGATCGTGAAAATGACCGCAAAGAGCACTCCAGCCGCCGTCCCTCGAAGCCGGGGATCAGCAATCTGCAAGGTTGACATGCGTTCTCCTGTTCAATGATTCCGGATTAATTCATCGTTCACGATCGTGCATTCGTTCGTTTTGTTTCTGGTTCGAGGAAGCCGTGTTGATGGTGGACCAGAACGATCCCGAGGACGGGTCGTAGGGAACCATATCGATGGCGAACTCCCAGCAAGAGCCGCCGCCAGCCGAATTCGTAACGTTGGGATGGCCGAGAACGTAGCCGACGCCGTTGGTATCGTCAGCAGTGACGCCATGAATCGGTGCGGGAACGCCGGTTTGCCCGGTACATCGCGCACTCTGCACCACGCAAAAACCGCACAGTAGGACGTGCTGCAGCATCCGGTAGAAGTTCCTGCGTTGCATGACTCGTCCAGTGGCAACCGGTTCAATCCGTCCGGCTGGGGACAGGTTCAGTCAAACCCTCCCTGTTCAAAATCGTTGCATTGGTGATGATCGGTTTCGCCCAGAAGCCGACGCTAAGAACGCATCCAAACGTTACGTATAGAAAAGCAACACCGGCGCGGAGACCGGCGAAATCTCCGATGCGGCCGATGATCACCGGCACGACCGCTCCGCCCATGATTCCTGTGCTCAAAATTCCAGCGAAAGGCCCGTGGTGTTCTGAAACCGAATTCAATGCCAGTGAAACCAGCACCGGCCACATGATCGAAGCAAAAAGGCCAATGGCCGGAAACGCGATCAGCGACACGCGCGCTGGACCAAACAACGCCGCCGTCAGGCAGAGCAACGCACCGATGCAGAAACCGATCAAGACTCGCCGGCTGTCGAACAATTTGAGTAGTCCCATGCCCACGAAACATCCAGCCGTGAGCATTCCCCAGAACCAGGAGACGGCGGTCGCGCCAGTCGTATGCGGGTCGTAACCGTGATACTGAGCGAGAAACTTCGAAATCCAATCGGCAGTTCCCTGCTCGCATCCCACGTAGGCAAAGACACACAGGAAAAACGCCCACACCATCGGCTTGCGCAGAAGGCTGCCATACATCTGAAGAGAACCAGCTGCTTCGTCGCTGGTGCGTTCGACGCGAGGGACGCGCGTAAACCCGAGTACGGCAATCATCAGCACCGTGAAGACCGCAAAGATCCAGTACATAGAGGCCCAGGGGAGCGCGGCCGGAGTGAGCCTGGAGAGAGTCTCTAGCAGCGGATTGCCCCTGGCAGAAGGCTTGCCCAGGTTCTCCACGAGATAGGAGTAAATTCGCGGGCTGGCAAAGGAAGCGGTACCAAAGATCAACTGCGCGAATGCGGAGTTGAAGGCGAAGTGCTCTTCGCCGCCCGCCACCCGCAACAGCGGATTGATGGCAACTTGAAGCGTCGCCATCCCCGCCCCCATGATGAACAGCGATCCGACCGCAACGTGGTAAGTGGGAAAGAGCGCGAAGCTCAGGGATCCGATGGTGCCGGCGAGGAAAGCCGCAATCATCACGGGTTTCTCGCTAAAGCGTTCTACCCAAAAGCCCGCCGGAATTGACATCACGCCATACGCAATAAAAAAGGAGAAAGGCAGGAGAGCCGCGGCTGTGAGGCTGACGCCGAAGCTGCTGATGATGTCGGGCACGATCGGCCCCAGAATGTTGGTCAACAGCGACATCACAAAGAATGTCAGGAAGACCAAGCCGACCATGTAGCGATTTCGTGCCATAGTCACAAATCCTTCTTTGCTGCTTTTACTCTGTCGTTGTAACTTTGCTCGCCAGTTCGAAGCGGCCCGGCTCGCGCCCGGCCTGAAGCGCCAGTGCCAGTGTGATCATCTCCACCGGCAGAATTTCCAGGATTTGGCGAACGCTCGGACCGTGCTCCGCGATACGGCAGCAAGGCAAGGAAGCATCTTTATCGACGAGTTCGGCGCGCTTTTCCTGCTGGTGAATGTCGTGGAGCAAGCGCTGGTTCAAGTCCCGCGTCTTGGCATCGCCGGCGAAGACGAGTACGAAGGTTTCACTTCCCAGCATTTCAAAAGGCCCGTGCCGGAATGCGGCGCTGCTCATGCCCTCCGCGTGAAAGTGATCCGACTCCTTTACGATCAATGCGCCGGTGCCAACCGTGGCCAATGACGCTCCGCGACCGACCAGAAAGAGGTGGCGCGTATTCTTGAGTACCTGAGCCAGAGTGTGAACATAGTCCTTCCAATGGGCCAGATAGGCGGCGGCAGCAGGACAGGCGTGCTTCAATTCCTGGCGCGTGCGCCGCAGGTCACGTTCGCAAAGGACATCCCCCAGCCATTTCAGCGCCATGAGTGCGGTCACATAGGTCTTGCAGGACACGGAGAACTCGTTGCCTGCCTTGGTGAGCACGGCGGCATTAGCGTGTTTGGCCAGCGGGCTGTCGGGCGTGTTCGTCACGGCGATCACGGAGCAACGTTTGCGGTTCGTTTGTGCGAGACGAACCATCTCCGCGCTTTGACCGGACTGCGACACGGCGATGATCAGCGTCTTCGGATCGAAGAACCGGTGTTTGTAGTGCACTAACTCCGAAGTCTCGACCATGAGCGCCGTGAATCCCTGGCTGATCAATTCGAGATTGAGCGGGTGAAGAGCATGGAACGAGGACCCCATTCCGGTCAGTACTACCCGGTGAAATCGGCCTCGGTTCAGACGCTGGGCCAGGCCGAGCAGCGGCTTCGAGGTTTGCAGATTGGCGAGCGTATTCTCCAGAGCCTGGGGCTGATGGAGAAGGTCACGAAGATATTCGCCTTCGATCGTTGCGAGGTCATCAGGCACGCGAGCCTCCCTCTGGATTGAAGCGGTGATGCCACACGCGCGCGGCGCCGATGAGATTGGCGTCTTCCCCGAGAGATGCTAGCGCTAGTTCTGTTTTCTCGAATGGAACATAGCGACAAGCTCCGGAGATGGTCTTGCGAATTGTCTCGAGGAACAGAACCGCGCTTTTCATCACGCTGCCGCCGAGCACGATGGCGTCGGGCGTGAATAACGTAATCAGGTTTGCCAAGCCGAGGCCGAGATAGCGAGCTTCTCGATCGACCGCCTGTTGAGCCAGCGTGTCACCCTCGCCCGCCAGTTCGCAGATTCGCTTCGCGGTCAGATGGGCAGCGTGCGGATAATCCTTTGGCATCTGGCTCTCGAACCAAGCGACCATGGCGGGACCCGCAGCCAGAGACTCCCAGCATCCGTGGAAGCCGCAAGAACAAGGAGGCCCCGACGCATCGATGAGACAATGGCCGATCTCGGGGTGAGCACCATCCACGCCGCGATAAAGGTGCCCGTCGAAAATGACCCCAGCGCCGATTCCTGTACCGACGGTGATGTAAATCAACCGCTTCTTATTCCGGCCCGCGCCCCAACCGGCCTCGGCCAGAGCAGCGGCGTCGGCGTCGTTCTCCATGGCGGCGGTGACCTGGAAGGTGCGAGAAAGATCGTTAACAGGATTTTCGCCGCGCCAGGCCGGGAAGAAATTGACTTCTCCAAACTCGCCAGTGAAGGGATCGATTGGGCCGGTGCTGCCGATGCCAATGCCGGTGATCTTCTCGCCGGCAACGTGAAAGGTTCCGCGCAGCATCTGTTCAATGCGAGCGAATGCTTCCTTGTAGCCACGTTCCGCATCCGTGGGGCACTGAGCGCGGGAAAGCACGTGGCCGTTGTCGTCCACCATGCCGACCGCGATTTTTGTTCCACCGATGTCAATTGCTGCAATCACGCATTCTCTCCCTGAGCGCTACTTCCACTCCACGATCGTTGCTTCGTAGGGCTCGAGATCCAACTTCCAGCTCGAGCCCTCGATCGGCAGCGCTTTGGAGTTCTCCGGCGCGAGTTGCCGGGCTGATTTCACGGGGAGGGATGAAGAGATCGTCACCTTGTGGGGTTGCGCGCTGTGATTGACGACGAAGGCGTATCCCCGATGGTCGCCCTGCAACGCCGTCACTTCGACCGACGGCTGGTCGCTTCGGAACGCTGGCTTGACGCCGGTCCATTCGCGAAAAGCTTCGTAGATGCGATGTGTGTTCTCTTCCTTCTCAAACGCGGCGGGAACACCGGCAAGATAGGTTTCGATCGGGTATGCGGACAACAATGTCTTACCTGAACCCAGGGTGTTGATGACGAGCGCGGGACGGCCGTCCTGATCGACGGCGATGACTTTTCCGCCCTTCACCTCGAGCAACGAACCCCAGACTCGCTGATTGGCTCCGGGCACGTTGAAGTGAAAAGTGTCGCCGGGTTTGAGACCGCCAAACGGCTCGGTCATCTTCAGGGTGACCTCCGATGCGGGCGCCGCGTCGACCAGGCGCGCGCCGAAAATCTTCTCCATGTCGGGGATGGCGGCGTCGGCAGCAACCGACGCGTAGAGGAAGCCCCCGCCTTCCACGTACTTCTTCGTTTTCTCATAAAAGTCAGTGTGCACGTGGACAATGTTGCTGGTCGTGCTGGTGAGTGGAGACGGCAGGAAGAGCATGGGGTATCTGGACCAGTCGCTGTACTCGCGCGGGAAATCCGATTTCAGCCCCGCGCGATGAGCAAGAACGAACGTGTTCACCGCGGAGCCCATCAGCCACTGGTTCTCGGCGCTCGTGTTCGGCGGTGCCTGACCGGCCACGGCGTCGCCATCAAGCTGTGAAACGTACGGCGTGACCTCGGGGCCAGTCAGGCCGAAGTGGGAAAAATCTCCGTGCGGCTTTGCCCATTCATCGGGGATGACGATGGCGATTTCAGCCGGAGCGGGCGAGACGTTCGCCAGATCCAACTGGCCGACGATTTTCGAGAATCTCTTGAACTCGGTTCCCAGCGGCTTATCTTGCCGGTCCCAGGTTGTCATCCCCCATTGTGTTTCTTGCGGAGTTCGAAGATACGGTGCCTTGCGATATTGCTGCGGTGACGCGTCGGTATAGCACCAGAGATCGACCCCGATCGAGCCCGCAGCGAGACCGGAATACATCTGAAGGCGGTCGTAAAGCGCCACCCGCTCCGGTGAGTATTGCGCAGTTGAGCCACCCATCTCGTGGATCATCGTTGGACGTCCAGCGCCCCGCGACAACGCAATCTCAAACGCCGCGCCATAAGTTCCGCGCTCGGAGAGCATGGGGTCGGGGAAGAGATCGGGACTGTAAATGGTGAAAGGATGCACGCTGAAGAAGTCGACCTCTTTGGCGAGGTTGTCGGAGCGGAAAGGCCCGTGGCCGATTTCCTCTCCGCTGGTTCCGACCACGATGGGATGGAGTTTGTCTTCGTGGCGAATCGCGCCGGCAATCAGCCGGGTCCAGTTGATGGCCATCGCATCGGTGGTTTGTGCCGGCACAATCCAGAACGGAGGCTCATCGGTCAGGTCCCAGGCGATGATCGCGCTCTCGTTGGCGTAGCGCCGGCCAAACTCAGCTGCGAGATTCGTCTCCAGCCGCAGCATCTCCGGATCGGCGTGGGGGTGTCGCCCGTGCCGCCAGGGCACGTCCCAATATGCCTCGCCCACTTCGCCGCCAATGAATAAGGACGGGTGCAGGTAGATCTGATACTTGTGCGCCAGCGAAACAAAGTAGTCGAGTTGCTGAAATGCAACCGGGTTGTAGTCTCCGGGACGGGGTTCAAACCACGCCCACATCATGTCGAAGCGGACGATGCTGTAGCCGAGTTCGTGCATCTTTGCGAAATCGGCTTCGATGTCCTTTGGGTCCCACTGCACCGGCCACTGCATGGCTGCTTTGGCCGGAACCCAGTGCGCTCCGACGGGCAGGAATCGTTTGCCGTCGCGCGTGAAGTACTGGCCGTCGAGATGAACGGCGGGCAGGCGTTTCGAATCGGCGGCCGCGTTGCCTTGAGAACTCTCGCTAGCAAAAATGAACGGCGAAAAGAGCACGAGGAAGAGTGCGACCAAAGTGATCGACAACCGTCGAGATATTCTGAACTGCATGCGTTCAAGCCTCCTGTAGCTCACTCGCGGCAAAGCGTAGCTGCACACCGCGGAATCAGGAACTGTTTTCGAATCGGCTCTAGCAAGCTGCTAAAACGAAATATTTACTGATACCTGGATCTGCCGGGATTCGTGCAGCGTGCTTGTGATCTGCCCGGCGGTTGGAGTGTCAACCACGTTATTGGGCAGCGCAAACTGAGGCATATTGAAGAGATTGAAAATCTCGCCCCGCAGTTCCAGTTGGCCCCTCTCCTTGAATTTGAAGTCCTTAAAGATGGAGAAGTCCGTATCGTAAAAAGCCGGTCCACGGAGGCTGCCGCGGCCTGCGTTCCCGAACATTGTGGCGTATGGCGTTCCAGTCGGTGGCTGGGGTTGACCAGGAGCAATGGCGGGAAAGGCGAAGGCGGCAGGATTGTACCAGCAGTTGACACTCTGCTGAGTGCCGCAGGGCGAGTTGGAGAAATCATAAGGATTGCCAACTCGATCGGGCCGCGGACCTCCAGAACCGGTATTGGTTGGATCGTACGACAAATAGGGGGTGAACGCCTGGCCGGAGTAGAGCGAAATGATGCCGTTCAACTGCCAGCCTCCGGCAAGCAAGCGCAAAGGCCCTGAGCCTTTGAGGTAGCGCCGGCCGGGACCAAACGGGAGTTCATAAGACCACGCCGAAGTGAACTGGTGACGAAAGTCGGGGGCGACGTTTCCGCGCTCGGCGCGCATGTTGTAAGTATTCTGCGGTTCACCGTCAGAGTTGGGCGTCTCGCTCTCGGTGGCCTGACCGATGGTGTGCTGGTAGGTGTAACTGTTGAGCATGCTCCATCCGTTGGAAGAGCGCTTCTCAAAACGAACTTGCAAGCCGTTGTTGATCAAACTGATATCGTGGCCTTCGGTGCGAATGGCGGCGATGTTGGGAACGGTGAAGACGTAGGGCCGTCCTTCGTTTCCAGTGAGGCCGGAAAAGTTTCGCCAGGTCGGCGTTGTGGCTTGGTTCAGGTTCCTCAAGTAAGTCAGATGCACGCCTCGCGTCCCAACGTATCCGACCTGGAGCACCATGTCCTTCATGAGTTGGCGCTCGATGTTCAGGTTCCATTCCTCGATGTAGGTCGTGGGATTGTGGAAGTACGCGGCGCTGGCGCGGCCACTGACATTGGGGTCGTTAATGTTCGAAAAAACAATGGGAGGTGGGCCCTGGGAGAGAATCATGATCGGAGTTGGTCCCAGAGACGCAGTGAATGACTGGCTGCCATAGACGCCGGGCGCCGGATTGTAGGCCAGTTCGGTATCGTTCTGGTCGGCTTGCATATCGTAAAAAATGCCGTAGCCGCCGCGCACCGCGGTTTTATTGTCAGTGCCCGGCGTGTACGCAAAACCGATGCGCGGGGAAAAGTTCTTCCAATTGGTGGCCACATCGCCGGAGTGGCTCGTGCCGGGCGTAACTCCAGGAGCGACAAACAGGCCGGTCGTAAAATCGAAGTTGGCCAGGCGATTGTGGTCTTCGACCATGGGGGTATACACGTCATACCGCAGCCCGAGGTTGAGCGTGAGCCTGGGAGAAACGCGGTAGTCGTCCATCAGATAGGTGCCAAACTCCCACCAACTCATGCCGTAAGTCCCAGTTTGTATGTCGCGGAACAGACCCTGCGTGTAACCGATGAGAAAGTCGGCCAGGGGAACGGTATAAGTGTTTGGATCGGAACTGGTGAATTGTCCGGTGTAGAAAAGATCTCCGCGGGGATTCTGAACTTGAAAGAAACCGTGACGGCGGCGGCGCAGGTCGCCTCCCATCTTGAAGGAATGGTGACCGTGGATGTAGGTGAAGGAATCCAGAAGCTGATAATTATTCTCGTGCAGGAGTTCAGGGAACCAGTCGCCGTTGCCCAGATAGTTCAAGCCGCTGATCTCGATGTTGGGCAGGCCGCCCGTGACGGGGTTATTCGGATCATTGATTCCGGGAATCCCCAATTGGGTCGCAAGCGGCTGTCCTTCAAAGAAGGGGATGGCATTGACCTGATAGCGCGTGTAACCGATCTTCAGTTCGTTGATCTTACTGGGTGAAAACGCATGCACATCGCTGAGCCCCGCCATCAGTGCTTTGTTGTTGATGTTGCCGGTGAATGAGCCTCCGCCAGCGATTCCCGGAAACGGGTCGGGCTTGCGATCGTCGACGTTGCCGTAGCTGAAGACGCCGAAAAGATTGTTTTTTGAACTGATCTGGTGATCGACACGAACGTCGAATGAGTCCTGATTGTTCCGGTCGACTGGATTGTAACGAAACAGATTACCGAGGCCGGGTGAAGGTGCCGGGAAAAGCGCGACAACATTGAGCGCCGCGGGATCGAGACATGCGCCGCCGGTGGGGCTGGGACAAGCAGGGATCACGTTCGGACTCGCGTTGTTATTCCCCATAAACTGATTGCCCGTCACTGGGTCAACGATGATCGTGGGAGAAGAACCGGCTAAGAGATCAGAAAAATCACCATGAACCTCTGAGGGATTAGGCACGGGAGAAATATACGTGTCGGAGGTGCGGATGCGCCGTCCCTGATAGTCAACGAAAAAGAACGTGCGATCTCGAATGATCGGCCCTCCGAACGAGCCTCCGAACTCGTTACGCTTGAAGGGCGGGATGGGCTGGGTGGGATCGTCGAAATAGTTCTTTGCATCCATGAAGGAGTTGCGAAGAAACTCGAATGCACTGCCGTGGAACCGGTTGGTGCCTGCCTTGGTCACAACGTTGACGACCGCCCCACCCTTGCCAATATCGGCGCCGAAATTATTGGTTTGAACTTTGAATTCCTGGATGGCATCAATGGGAGGCTCGATCAGCTCGAAACCAATCTGTTGCTCGTTGTTGTCGAATCCGTTTAAGAGATAGTTGTTGTTGGTCGCCCACAGTCCATTCACCTGTATCGAACCGTTCCCGCGCTCGTCCTCGGGAATCTCACCCTGCTGCACGTTTCCGGTGCTGCCGGTGCTGGCAGGCCCCTTGTTGACCCCGGGGCTCAGATATGCCAGCTGCATGAAGTTTCGTCCATTGATGGGAAGTTGGTGAACACGGCTCTCATCGATCACCTGCCCTATCGACGAGGTTTCTGATTCGACCTGCGGCTCGGCGGCTGTGACCATCACCTGCTCGCTGAGGGAACCGACGACCAGGGTGAGGTCCACACGCACAACCTGATTGACATCGAGCTTGAAAGCTGTTTGCAACGCGGTCTTGAAGCCCTCCCGTTCCACCATCACGGTGTAGGTGCCCGGTTTCAGTTCGGTGGCGACGAATTCTCCCTGGCTGTCGGTGGCGGTTTTGTGGACCGCGTTGGTCTGGGTCTCAGTGACCGTCACAGAGGCGGCCGAGATCAGAGCGCCGGACGCATCCTTAATCGTGCCGACGATCTTGCCGGATTCCACCTGGGCTTGAACGAGTAAAACCGCGAAGAACACGAGCCCGGGTACAAGGAAAAGACGTCGTCGGGTAGCACAGCAAGGAAAAAAGATGACAGACATGGTGGCCCTCCGCTCGGGCAATTTGGTTATTCAAGAGCCATATAAACCTCCTATGTATATATGGTGTCAAGAAAAATTTTAGCGCAGCCATGGCGAGCTCCCATCGTATTCTGGATGTAATGCTTTATGATATTGTAAACAAGATAGTTATATGAATTAATGCGGACCTGATAAAACTGCGCAGCCTACGGCAGTTGACTTTGATATATACATTGTATACTATGTGTCTACCATACTGAAGGCTGGCAGCGAGGGTGGTCATGTCTAATGCGGGCGGCATTCCGGATCTGGTTACGACTGAAAAGCTGGGCCTCATGATCGACGGCGACAGTTTCGTTCCCTATTACGTGCAGATCGTGGACCACGTCCGCGAGCTCATCAAGAAGAACAAATTGCGCGAGGGGCAAACGTTTTGTTCGGAAGGCGAGATTTCACAGGCTCTGGGCATCAGCAAGATGCCGGTGCGCCAGGCATTTCAGAAACTGCGTTCCGAGGGACTGCTGGTGATCGCCAAGGGCAAGCGGCCAGTGGTGGGCTCGGGGCGCGTGCCCTGGAATTTTCAGCAACTCCGCGGCTTCAGCGAGGAGATGAAACGACGGGGTCTGGTGCCCTCCGCTCGCCTATTGAGCATAAGTCTTGAGGATCCGGACCTGGAGGTGGCGCAGGCATTGAAACTGGCTCCGGCAGAACGGATCTATCGTGCGCGGCGACTGCGGTCAGTTGACGGAGAACCGGTTGCCGTCGTGACCAGCTATCTTCCCGCGCGAATCTTCGTGGGCATCGATCAGCAGGATCTCGAGAAGCAGTCTCTCTATTGGATCTTTGAGCACACCTACAAACGCAAGCTGCAATGGGCGGAAGAATTGATTGGGGCTGTGGTCGCAGGAGAAGAAGAGGCGACCGTGCTGCAGACGTCACCGGGCAGCGCGCTGCTGCTCATCAAAGAAACAACCTACGACAGCCAGAATGTGGCCATTGAGTATAGCGTGTCTTTGCTGCGCGGCGATCGGTACACTGCATCGGTGATCTCAGTGCGCAAGAGCTGATGTGCCAAGGGCGGCGGAAAATTAGACCGGCAGGGCGGAGTAAAACTAGACCAGAGGAAGTGTTTAAGAAGGGTGTATCTCCTTCCCGTTACCCATACGCCGACAACGGCAACAACCGCATGGCCTGTTGCCAGTTGCCAAACCGATTCCAACTCCGCTGCAACCGCAGCAAGGTTTGCCGCGCATGATGAATCAGCTTGCCTGGGGCGTGGAAAATCAAAAAGCGCAGCCGTTTGGGGCGTGCCCCTCTCTGCCATGCTTCCACCTGTTTTCGCATCGGCTCAAAGTTTCGCTGCATTCGGTCAACACGAACTGAGATGCAGTCGAATCGACGAGCGAGAACGACTTTGAGTGTTTCGCAAGCGCTGGGGTGAACACGCCTTAGACAATGTCTCCGAGCCTCTGATGTTCCGTCTGTTTAAGACGTTCCAATTGAAGGATGGGGATCCCCGCAAGTGCTTAAATCGGATGGCTCCTCTGGTGGGATTCGAAACCAACCGTGTCTTCCAGGGTGAGCAACCGCCCGTCGTGAAGATGGGGCGGTGAGTCTTTCACACCGCGCAGCGGAAACGTTTTGATGGGACCGTCATGTGAGGCCATCATGCCGCATTGTGGGCAGTTGACGGGCTACACGGAAAGAAGCCTGCCATTTCCGGGCAGTGGGCGCCCGCCAAGCCGGTCCTGAGATTCGCTTCGAGGAAGCCGGGCGACCGGCTGGCAGCCACACCGGAGAGATCCCTCGAAGCCGGTCTCTGGGCAGTTTTGTCGTTATTGAAGACTTCGAGAGCCAAAGCGCAGCACCGCAGCGAGACTATCTTTGGCGCGTGTTCAGCTTGTCGAGTGCGCGCTTCAACTCTTCAAGCTTCTGTCCAGCCTCGCCGAGCTTGCCTTCCGCCGTCAGGCGCTGGTAGTCGGCAAGGTCTTTCGCGGCTTCCGCGATGAGCGCGTTGAGATCCGCTGCGGGCTGGGGCGACGCGGCGGATGCCGGTGCGCCTCGCACCGGCTCCGCGGGGACTGACGCGGCGCTCATCGACGAAACCGCTCCGCCAAAAAGGGCCGCCATCGCCGACTCGAAGGTTGGTCCGTAGGCAAGCCGATCTTGCAGCGCGAGCACGACCAGACGCAACTCCGGCATCGGACTGCGCTCGGCCTGCAGGTAGATCGGCTCCGCATACAAAAGCGCACGCCCGGTCGGAATCACCAGCAGGGCCCCGCGCCGCACGTGCGAGCCTTGCTGATTCCACAGCGTCAATTGTCCGGAAAGCTGCGCGTTCTGATCGATTCGCGCCTCGATTTGCAGCGGTCCGTCGACGAGCTTTGTCTTGGGAAAGTTGTAAACCACCGACGTACCGTATTGTGCGCCGTCGCTGCGCCCGGCAATCCAGCCAATCAGGTTATTCCGGTTGGCCGGCGTGAAGGGCAGAATCTCCACGAACTCTACACCAGTTTCGCCCGGCAGTTTCATCAGCACGAAGTTCGGCTGCATCGCCTGCGTTATTTGCTGACCCCCCTCGCTCATGCCGACTTCGGTGGCGACCGTCCACAGATCCTCACGGTTGTAGAACGCTTCCGGATCCATCATGTGATACAGACCGTACACTTCCGCCTGCAGTTTGAGCAACAACTCGGGGTAGCGCACGTGCTTGCGCAGCCCGGGCGGCATCATGGCCGCATCCTTGAACAGACTCGGAAAGATGCGGCGGTAGGCTGCGATGATCGGATCCTCCGTATCAAACACGTAAAACGTTGTCGTACCATCGTAGGCGTCGATGACCACCTTAACGCTGTTCCGCATGTAGTTAATGGGATTGTTGTCGAGACGATAATGGCTCGAGTACGGATAGCTGTCTGAAAGCGTGAACGCATCCATGATCCACGACAGCCGGCCATCGTCGCCGAGCACGATGTACGGATCCGGATCGTAGGTGAGCAACGGCGCTAATGCCGATACGCGATCGCGCACGTTGCGCCGCATCAGCAGCCGGCTATCCTTGTTCACGTCATCGCTGAACGGTAGCTTCGCGAGGTCGCCGCGGTCGAGCGCGATGATGATGCGGCGCAGGAAACCGCCGAGGACGATGCCGCCGTTGCCCTCGTAGGACGTCAGGTTGTTGGTCTGGCCTTGCGGGTAGTTGAATTCCTTCTGCCGTGTCTTCACGTAGACGTCGGTATTGGTCAACTCGCCGAAATAGACCTCTGGGCGCGTCACGGTTAGACCACGCACCGTGCTCTGGACGGGCATGTTGCTCAGAATCAGCGTGGGCAGCCCTTCCGGCGTGAACCCATTGACTGGGTTCATCGTGATGCCGTAGCCGTGGGTGTAGATCAGCTTCTCGTTAATCCAGTTGCGGCTGCTTTCCGGGAGCTTATCGACGTTCAGTTCGCGCGTGGCGAGCATCACCTCGCGAGTCGTGCCGTCAATGTCATATCGATCAATATCGATGTCGGGGAAGTCGTAGTAAGTGCGGATTTCCTGAATCTGACGCAGCGTGTCCTGGAGTGCGCGCCAGTCCCACAGCCGGATGTTCTGAAGCGTAGCCTGATTGTTCGCCGGGTCGGCCGCGTCGACGGTCGTCTCAGCGGGAAACTCGCGCTGCGAGACCCGGTTCAATCCGTAGGCCTGCCGCGTCAAGTCGGTGTTGTAGACAATGTAGGGCTTCTCGCGAACCAGTTCGTTCGGTTTGACGATAAAGCTGCTGACGTACCAGGCGACTCCTTGAACGGAGACATAACAGACCGCGGCCGGAAGGATCGCCGCGGCAAGCCAGCGCCCACGTGGCACCCGCACGGCGTTGACGGCTGCGATCGCCGCGCCGAGAACGAGCGCCGCGCAGACGACGAGCATCCCTGTGAGCGTCACGTGCGCGTCAGTGTAGGTCACACCCCCGAAGATCGTATGATCATCGAACAATCGCTCGAACCGACCGACATACACACGCATCGCGAGGATCAGCAACAGGAACGCAAACGTGATGGAGAGCCCGCGCCAAGGTAATGTGACGTACCGGCTGAGACGCCCGGTGAGCACACGGGTTCCGCCCGTGATGAGGATGAAGAAAACGGCGAGTACACAGGTAATCACGGCTAGCGTAAGCAGCCAGCCGGCGATGAGCTGCCACGCGGGCAGGGCGAACAGAAAGAAATTCAGCGGCTTGCCAAAAATCGGGTCCACGACGCCACCCGTGGTGCGGGGTGCGTACCAAAAGAGCGCGAGCGTCGGCCACTCCACCATCATGCCGGCGCCGGTTGCAGCGCCAATGGCGAGCGAAACGCCGAGCGCGACGAGGCTCAGGACACGCTCAACCGGCAGCTTCAGCGGCTGTCCGCCGATGTAAATCGTGTGACCGCTCGGCAAATCGGGGAGATGCGCCCGCTTCAGAGCCAGGAACGATCCATACAGAATGAGAAATGTGGCCGCTGCAAAAGCCGTGAAGATTCCCCACTCAAGGCTCAGTGTTTTCCAGAACACGTCCCCGTAGCCGAGCGACCCAAACCAGAGCACGTCCACGTAATACGACAACGCGGTCCGACCGCCGAAGACGATGCCGGCAAGGACGGCGAGAATGAGAAGGAAGCGGCGCCGCCGCCGCAGCGGATGCGTCGGCGGCCAGTCAATGGACTCGGGCATTGCTCCACCCCGTTTTTACCAGCATTTCCGTTACCAGAGTTCCACGAGACGGTATTGTACAGTGCCTGAAGAAGAGTAACTACTTTGCGGTCCGTGAGCATTCCGTTTAGCCATTTCGCCAACTACCATTTAATCTTCTTCGCAGCCGGATCCAGCTGCGCAATCCGCAAACTGCGGACCTGACAGACGCGGACGGGTTCCCGCGTGAACCTGTCGCCGGCAGCGCCGCCCGGAAGGCCAGGTGGGCGGCTGTGCATCTTGGAAACGAGTAATTCACACCCTTTATCTTCCGAAGAGCAATCGTTCCAGTACGGGACCGAGGGCCAAGGCAGGAAGATAGCTCAGAGCCACCATCGTTACCAAACAGGTTGTGAGTAGGACCCCGAACGAAAAAGAATGGGTCGGAAGAGTTCCCGACGAAGAAGGGGTACTTCTCTGACGACCAAATAAATCTGCCAATGCCAATGCGGGAATCGCCAAGCCGAACCTACCCACCATCATCGCTAATGCTGTGGTGAGGTTGTAAAACGGAGTGTTCGCACTCAGACCGGCAAAGCTTTGGCCATTGTTGGCGAAGCAGGAAGTATAAGCAAACAGAATCCCCGTGAGACCATGCGGGCCGCCGTTGACTGTCAACCCGGACAGTCCCACCCTGGTGTTCACGGCAATCGCGGTGAGCGGGAGGACGACCAGCGGCGCGGCCAAAGCGTACAGCATGATCATTTTGTTCTCCGCGGGCCCTATTTTCTTTCCCAGGTATTCAGGCGTGCGCCCAACCATGAGTCCCGCTAGAAACACAGCGATCGCAGCGGCCATGACCATGCTGTAAAGACCAGTTCCCAGACCTCCGAATACGAGCTCTCCGAGCAGCATGTTTAATAGCAAAACCATGCCACCGAGCGAGGTGTAGCTGTCGTGCATGGAGTTGTATGATCCCGTGGCCGTGTTTGATGTAACGACAGCCGTGAGGGTCGAACCGCCGATGCCGAAGCGCACCTCCTTCCCTTCCATGTTCCCACCAGACTGGACGCGACTATTTCGGAAATCGACATTCCCGAGGTGGGGATCCACCCGTTGTTCAAAGTGATGTACGAAGACCAGTCCGCAGCCGAAGAGAAGCACCATCACGTAGTAGAAAAGCCATCCCTGTCGAGGCTGGCCAACCATCCTGCCAAAGGTGTTAGTCAATGCCGCAGGCAGGAGCACGATAGCCAACATTTCGATAAAGTTTGTAAGCGGCGTGGGGTTCCCATAGGGATGAGCCCCATTCACGTTAAAGAAGCCGCCGCCATTCGTGCCCAGATTCTTGATGATCTCCAGTGCGGCTACAGGACCCTGCGGTATGACCTGCTTGGCACCCTCGACGGTAGTGGCGACCGCATAGTGGCGGAAGTTCATCGGAACACCCTGCCAGACAAGCAGCAGGGCGCCTATCAATGCTCCCGGCAACAGGATCCAGAGCAGGGCGCGTGTCAGATCAACCCAAAAGTTGCCGAGCGTCTCGGAGAGCTGCCTGGCAAGACCGCGGATGAAGGCAACCCCCACGGCTAACCCAGCAGCGCCAGCCAGGAAGTTCTGTGCGCAGAGTCCCAGCATCTGGCTGAAATAGCTCATCGTGTTCTCGCCAGCGTAGGCCTGCCAAGTAGTGGTCGTCGAGAAGCTGATCGCCGTATTCAGAGCCAGGTCAGGGGATAACGGCGTCGTGTGGTACTGGGGGAAGAACCAGGGAAGAAACTGCTGCACTCTGAGAATGGCATACAACAGGAGCGTGCCGGCAAAACCAAAGAGCACGAAACACGTCGCATACTCCTTGCCGGTCATCTCCTCGTTGGGATTAACCGCGGTAATGCGATAGACAAGCCGCTCAACAGGAAGACATAAACGATCAAGTACGGTCCGCTTCCTGGAAAAGACCAGTTCCATGTACCCGCCCAAGGGATTCACCAGGATGGTGACGATGGCCACAAACAACACGTATTGAATTGCGCTGTAGAGATCCACCAGCCCTACTCAGAAGCAGACCGACCGAGGCGTCGTTACATGCTCAGAAAACATTCTCTATTGGGCTTTCGCCTTGGTCTCCACTGCAATCGTTTATCAAAGCGCGAGATTTTCTCAGCCCTCCGGACCCGACTTTCAAACGGACTCCTAGCGAACACGCCCGTACCGGGCATCGAGCGCAATATTGAGTTCGAGTACGTGAACGCGCGGCTCGCCCAGGAATCCCCATTGCCGGTTCTCAGAGTTCTCAAGAACCAGGCGTGCGACTTCAGCTTCCGGAATCTTGCGTTCCGACGCCACGCGCCGAATCTGGAACTCCGCCGCCGCTGGCGAGATATCCGGATCCAGTCCTGAACCCGATGTCGTAACCAGATCCACAGGGATGGGAGTACCGGGATTCTCGGCTTGCAGCTTGGCAACGTCTCCATTGACGCGAGCAATCAACTGCGCGTTGGTCGGGCCCAGGTTCGAGCCGGTGGAGGCGCTGGCATCGTAGCCTGCGGCGCCCGCGGCGGATGGCCGCGAATGAAAGTAGCCCGGCCCCGAAAATGGCTGCCCGATCAACCGCGAACCAACTACCACTCCGTCCTTCCCCCGGATGAGCTGGCCGTTGGCCTGCTTGGGAAAGATCAACTGCGCGAGTCCGGTCACCAGCAGGGGATACAGAATTCCCAACAGGACCGTCGTCGCGATCGTCATGAGTACCGCTGTGATCAGATTCTTCTTCATAGGTCTTCCCTATATCAGCTTGATGCCGGTGATGAACATGTCAATCAGCTTGATGCCGATGAATGGGACCACCAGTCCGCCAAGTCCATACACCAGCAGGTTCTGCCGCAGCAGGGATTCGGCGCTCATCGCCTTGTACGCGACCCCTCGCAGCGCCAGCGGAATCAGGGCAACGATGATGAGCGCGTTAAAAATAACGGCAGAAAGTATTGCCGACTGCGGCGTCTGAAGCCGCATGATGTTCAGCGCATTCAGCACCGGAAATGTTCCGGCAAACATTGCCGGAATGATCGCGAAATACTTGGCCACGTCGTTCGCGATCGAGAAGGTGGTGAGCGCTCCGCGCGTCATCAGCAACTGTTTGCCGATCGCCACTACCTCGATGAGCTTGGTGGGATTCGAATCCAGGTCCACCATGTTTCCGGCCTCTTTCGCCGCTTGCGTGCCGGTATTCATGGCCACGCCTACATCGGCCTGAGCCAGCGCGGGCGCATCGTTGGTGCCGTCGCCGGTCATGGCGACCAGCTTACCGTCGGCCTGCTCGCGACGAATCAGATCCATCTTGTCTTTCGGAGTCGCCTCCGCCAGAAAATCGTCCACGCCCGCCTCGCGCGCGATCGCCGCCGCCGTCAGGGGATTGTCGCCGGTGATCATGACCGTCTTGATCCCCATGGCGCGCAGTTGATTGAAGCGCTCGCGCATCCCGCCTTTGACGATGTCTTTGAGGTAGATCACGCCCAGCGCCCGCTGATTCTCCGCAACCACCAGCGGAGTTCCTCCCGAGCGCGCGATCTGTTCCACGCTCGCCTGAATCTCGCGCGGCAGCGATGTGCCGAACTGATGCAGGTATTTGGTGATGGCGTCGACCGCTCCTTTGCGAATCTCGCGGCCGTCCAGGTTCACGCCCGACATGCGCGTTTGTGCGGTGAAGGGGACGAACACGGCTTCGTGCGAAGCCAGTTCACGGCCGCGCAGGCTGTACTTCTCTTTCGCCAGCACAACAATCGAGCGACCTTCGGGCGTTTCGTCGGCGAGCGACGCGAGTTGAGCGGCATCGGCCATCTCGGCCGCGGTAATCCCCGGCGCGGGGATAAACTCCGCTGCCTGGCGGTTGCCGAGCGTGATCGTTCCGGTCTTATCGAGCAGCAACGTGTTCACGTCCCCGGCCGCTTCCACGGCGCGCCCGGACATCGCCAGCACGTTGTGCTGCACCAGGCGGTCCATGCCGGCTATGCCGATCGCGGAAAGCAGGCCGCCGATGGTGGTCGGAATCAGGCAGACCAGCAAAGAGACGAGCACAAATACTGTCTGCGGCGATCCCGAGTAAATCGCGAAAGGCTGCAGCGTAACCACAGCAAGCAGGAAAATGATGGTCAGGCCCGCCAGCAAAATGTTGAGCGCGATCTCGTTCGGAGTCTTCTGCCGCTCCGCGCCCTCGACCAAAGCGATCATTCTGTCGAGGAAGGTTTCGCCTGGATTCGAGGTAATACGGACTTTGATCACATCGGAAAGCACGCGCGTGCCACCGGTGACCGCCGACCGGTCTCCTCCGGCTTCGCGGATTACCGGCGCAGATTCCCCCGTAATCGCAGACTCGTCCACCGAGGCAACGCCTTCGATGACTTCGCCATCGCCCGGGACGAGTTCGTTCGCGGCCACCATCACGACATCGCCCGAACGCAGCTTCGCACTCGGCACCGTTTCTATCGTCCCGTCCGCCAGCAAGCGCCGGGCCTCGGTTTCAGACCTGGCTTTGCGCAGCGTGTCCGCTTGCGCTTTGCCGCGCCCCTCGGCCATCGCTTCCGCGAAATTCGCAAACAGCACCGTGAACCAAAGCCACAGCGTGATCTGCAGATTGAATGCGAAGCTCTGTTTCCCGCGGAATAACAGCAAGGTCGTCACCACGCTGCCAACCTCGACCACGAACATGACCGGATTCTTCATCATGGTGCGGGGATCGAGTTTGACCACGGCATCGACCAACGCCCGCCGGATGATTTTTGCGTTCCACAAACTCTTGCTTTTCTTTTCTGCCATGCGCCGCCTCAGAAAGTTTTCCCTGCCACCATCTGCAGGTGTTCAAGTACGGGCCCCAAACTAAGGGCCGGGAAAAATGTGAGCGCTCCCACAATCAAAATCACCGACACCAGCAGAACGGTAAACAGGGGCGTCGTCACCGGGAACGTACCCGCCGAAGCGGGCACCGTTTTCTTCTTCGCCAGGTTGCCGGCAATCGCCAGCATGGGAATGATCATGAAGAATCGTCCCACCAGCATCGTGAACCCGCCCGCGGTGTTGTACCAAAGCGTGTTACCGTTCAATCCGGCGAACGCGGAACCGTTGTTCCCCGCCATGGACGTGAACGCGTAAAGGATTTGGGTCAGGCCGTGTGGACCCGCATTGCTGATGCTCGATGTGCCAAATCCCTCGACCGATGAAATGCCCGTGAGCACCAGAATGATCAGCGGGAAAACCAGCGTGACCAGCATCGCCATCTTCACGTCATAGGCTTCAATCTTCTTGCCCAGATACTCTGGCGTTCGCCCGACCATGAGCCCGGCGATGAACACCGACAGCACCACGTAGATCAGGATGCCGTAGAGGCCCGCGCCCACTCCTCCAAAAACGGTCTCGCTGAGCATAATGTTGACCAGCGGCACCAGTCCGCCCAGCGGAGTAAAGGAATCGTGTTGGCCGTTGATGGCGCCGCAACTTGCGTCGGTGGTGACGGTGGCGAACAACGCAGAATTGGCGATGCCGAAGCGCACTTCCTTGCCTTCCATGTTGCCGCCCGGTTGCAGCGCGGTGGCGTGTTGGTCAACTCCGTACAGCAGAGGATTGCCTCTCGCCTCGGCCCAGTAAGCCGTCGTAACACCGCACAGGAATAGAATCGCCATCGCCGCCCAGACCGCCCACCCGTGACGCTGCGACCCCGTCATTCGGCCCAGCGTGTAAGTAAGACCTGCCGGGATCGCGAAGATGGAAAGCATCTGCAGAAGGTTGCTAAGTGGTGTGGGATTTTCAAAGGGATGGGCGCTGTTGGCACCGAAAAATCCGCCGCCGTTCGTGCCCAGCATCTTGGGGGCTTCTTGGGACGCGACCGGGCCTTGCGCGATAGTCTGATCGGTTACGGTGTCCATCGCCGGCTTGCCGTCTTGGCCGACCATCGGCTTGCCATCCGCTCCAGTTTTCTGGACCTGTTGCGGCTCGATCAGCTTCGCGGTGTCATACGGCCTGAGGTTTTGCACGGCTCCTTGGGAGACCAGAGCCAGAGCGTAGACGATGCACATTGGCAGCAGCAGCCAAAGCGTGGCGCGCGTCATGTCGACCCAGAAATTTCCGATGGTCTCCTTTTCCTTGCGCGCGATGCCGCGAACGAATGCGATCGCAAGCGCGATCCCCACCGCCGCCGACGCAAAGTTGTGGTAGGCCAGGCCAGCCATTTGCGTGAGATAGCTCATGGTGGACTCGCCGGAATAGTTCTGCCAATTCGTGTTGGTGGTGAAGGACGCGGCGGTGTTAAAGGCCAGTGCTGGAGGCACGCCAGCAAACTTCTGCGGATTCCACCAAGGCAGCAAATGCTGCGCGCGCTCAAGCAGATAGAGCAGCAGCATGGAGGCGCCGCTGAACAGCAGCATGGAGAAAGCGTATTCAGTCCAGCGCATCTCGTGCTCTTCATCGACGCCGGTCACGCGATAAAGCAAGCGCTCGATCGGCCGAACCACGGGGTCGAGAAAAGTGCGCTCACGGCTGAACACTCTTGCCATGAACACGCCGAGCGGCTTGGTGATTGCCAGAATCAGAGCCAGAAATACGACGATCTGCATCCAGCCATTGGTTGTCATTTCAGAATTTCTCCGGTCTCAGCAACGCATACAGCAGGTAGACCATCAACCCGGCACTTACAATCAGCATGATGATCGATTCAGCATTCATAGCGATTTGTCCTCAGTGAATCCGATCGCAGAATTGCACATAACCCAGCGACAGCAGGAAGAACGCTATCGCAACCACGACAAAGATCAGGTCTTGCATACAACCTCCTCCAAATGCAAACTAACTTTTCTTCACGATCAAAACTTGACCAGTATAGCCAAGTTCAGCCGGTTCTCATCCTTGCGGAGATCCGGCGTCCACCCCGAAACATAGGAGCCGTCGGGCCCCGTATTGCCTCCCGGAGGAGTAATTCCCCCGCGCCCTGAGAAATAAGGCACGTTGGCCGCGCGATAGTTGTACTCCCAGCGGAAGGTTATGTACTGACTGGGCATGTAATCGTAGGTTGCGGTCATGTCCCAGGCTTTGTAGGGATCGCCGGGATTCTGCGTGAAATAGGGAGTTCCCGAAACAGCGGTCGCACCATTGATGGGCGGCAACAGCACCAGGTAACGGCCCGGGTTGTTCATCTTGCCGCCGCCGATCGTTACTGCGTATCGGTCTTTATGGAACCACAGGCGGTTGTAGATCATGTATCCAACAAAGCTCTGCTTTGGATCGACGATGCGCTGCCCCCCGATTACTTTTACGGTATTCCCAAAGCAACTTACGCCGCCGCCGCTTTCGCAGCCCATGTCGCCGGTGAGCGAAAAGGCGGCCTTGTCGAGAAACTTTCCGGGATTATCGTAGTACTTCACCTCGATGCTGTTATCCGTGTGAAAGCGTGTACGGTTGGCATTTCCCAGTGTGTCGGTGCCCATGCCATAGTTATTCGAAATGATCGACACTCTCCCATTCGGGCGGTAGTTTACCTGGCCGCCGAGTCCGGGCTTCTTGTTAAATTTGCCGTACGATTGCCAACCGTTGATAAACCACGGTTCGATTTTCAACTTTGCAGTCGGAAACATCTGCAGTCGAACACCGTTAAAAAACCACGGCGTGTTTGACGATACATAAGACGGTTGATACGCCCAGTTATCGAAGTTGTAGTAACTGAACAAGCCGACATAAGACATGAAGATGCCGGCGTCGAGGTTGACCCCGTGCAGCGCATTGAAGTGGTACCCGCCATACGCCTCTGACACATAACGATAAGCAGTGTCGAGGTTCCACTGGCCGTGAGCAACGCTGGCGTCGTTTCTGGGTGTCGTCTGGGCGTACATGCCAAACTGCGTCATCAGCCGGGCGCGAACATTGTCATAATGAAAATCGCCGCCCACACCAAGTTGCGTCAGCTGTACTTCGCCCGACCGGAATACTTCGCTCGACCCACCAATCGTGTTGTCTCTTGGAGCGTTAAAGTCGTAAATATACGAGGCGTCGGCCCTGATTTCCGGCGTGAAGAACTTGCTGTCAAACGCCGCCTCTTTGGTGCGGGCGTTGCCGTTGAGCCAGGTCCAGTCGGCGAAGGCGAAAGGCTCAGCCGGCGCTGTCGCAGGGTTACTGGCGACGGGCGGCGGCGCTGCGGACTCGCTTTGCGGCTGAGTAAGAGAGGGCTGAGCGAGCGAGGCAGCAGCTAAGCGCGACTCCGGAACATTCGGCCCCTTGGACCCTGCTGCAGTTGCTTCCACGGCGGATATCGGCCCCTGCTGCCCGTCCCGCTTTTGCAGTTGGGCTTCGAGTTGCTCGATCCGCGCTTTCATGGCTTCGAGTTCCTTCATGACGGCAGGCGGAATCGGTTGATCTGACCTCGTTCCCTCCTGGACAGCGGTACCACTCGCGTCAGAAGCCGCCTGCTGCCCATGCAGTGGAAGCGTGAACAGCAATGCGCCCAGCACCATCAGCAGCGTGCGCTTTCCTATTGGCTTTCCTGCATTCTCGTCTTGAGTCGTTCCAGTATTCATAGGGATCAGTTCTCCATCCGGCTCACCGGTCCGCGCCGCGTGCGATCGGCTTTCCCCGTGCGTGGCGCGAGGTGTCGGCTCTCCCGGATCAGAGCCACCAGGAACCACAACAAAAAGCCCTCAGCAAACGCGCACACAATGAGCAAAAAATGAATCATTCCGGTCCTCTCTCGGAGGCGGCTTCCGTGCCATCTCTATTAAATTCGAGGCACCATAAAAGGGGAGTAAAGAGTTCGTAAGGAAGTCATAAAGAAAAAGGGCGCTTCCGGCTATTTAGTGGCTTGGGACACCAGATCGAGGCCGCCGCAGTGGAAGTAAATCGCGTGGACGAATCCTCTCCGTTAGCTTAACGAAGGAACGCGCTCTCCACTTCCATCTGAGGCGGGACATGGCGGTCTCTCCTGTTTTCTTTGTACGCGCGGGTCTGACCCACTACACTTGAACAGATAGAGCCATGAGGAAGAGCCTGCCGTTGATGCTTCGCCACGCTATGTATAACCTGCGTGGCGGCTTTTTGATTCGCCCGCTCACCATCGCGCTGACGCTCGGTTGCGCGGGCGCGTTCCTGTCGTGGTTGGAAGAGGAGTTTCCAGTCACCAGCGCCTGGGTGCCCACTGTCCTATTCCCCTCGCACGCCGACCCGCAAGTCGCCCAGGTCATTCTGGCGGGCATCGCCGCCTCCATCATGACGGTGGTGTCGATCGTGTTCGCCATCCTGTTGATGACGCTCACCCTGGCATCGA
>Ga0187865_1001401_pt1 | contig 27851 bp, 17 predicted proteins | sample June2016WEW_11_1_2_FD_132989 | JGI IMG/M metagenome (GOLD analysis project Ga0187865, IMG submission 132989) | Peatland microbial communities from SPRUCE experiment site at the Marcell Experimental Forest, Minnesota, USA - June2016WEW_11_100 | ecosystem: Environmental > Terrestrial > Soil >...
CGAGCGCCCGAGCGCTCTCCGCTATTCATCCGCGACAAGAGCCGTATGCGCTAATGAGCGCCCGTACGGATCCGTGCGGGGGGTACCGGGTAACCGGTATCCCTACCGCGACAATCGAAAATAAAGGGGAAGAGGAAATCTGCTGACTTCGAAAATCGTAAATCGCCCGATGGCCCGATGATAAGAGCAGTGACCAGTGGCGAGTGACTAGCGACAAGAAAAGGGCAAAATCCAAGGGCGGAACGGCGGGCAGGGCCAGATCCTTCGCTGCTGCTCAGGATGACCGCGAGGCGGGCTATGTCGGAGGGCGCAAAAACGGGGAGCGCCGACGGCCAAACCCCTTCGTGATACACTTCTCCATATCGGCTATCGGCAGTGTCATGCGACAAGATGAATCAGTTTGCTGCGTCCGAAGGTTTTCAATGGCCCGATGAACCGATGATCCGATCACAACAGCGGTGACGAGCGACCAGTGACAAGGCACAGGCAAAGTCCGAAGGCGGAACGGCGGGCAGGGAGAGATCCTTCGCTGCTGCTCAGGATGACCGCGAAGTGGGCAGGGCGGCGTCCGAAATTCTTCATTCACGCGATCTCCCGATCACCCGATGAAAAGGGCAGTGACAAGTGGCGAGTGACGAGAAACAGGCAAAGTCCGAAGGCGGGAACGCAGGCAGAGCCGACTGCCAAACCCCAGCGTGATACACTACCCCGTATCGGTTATCGACAGTGCCCGGTGAGAACATGAATCAATTTGCTGACTTCGAAAATCCCAAATCACAAATCGCAAATCTCAAATCACCCGATCGCCCGATGAACCGATCACCCGATGACCCGATGACCCGATCTCCCGATCACCCGATGAACCGACGGCCCGATGACCCATTGGCAATTAAGTTGCTCCCTATTTGGTTTGCAAATGGCCGCAAAAACCTACCCGGAGGCTTTCCATGCGTTCTCTTGAGAGAGTCTGCGCGCTGATCGCGGGCCGGCCCGTCGATCACCTTCCTGTCCAGCCTGTGATCATGATGTTTGCCGCCAGGCATCTGGGCATTCCCTTCATCGACTACACCCGTGACGGGCGGAAGATGGCCGCCGCACAGAGCAAGCTCGTACACGACTTTGGCATCGATTGCCTGCTGACGTGTTCCGACCCGGCGCGCGAGGTGATCGACATTGCGGGGGACGGAAGCATCAATTGGTACGAGGACCAGGGCCCGGCCATCTGCGAGGAACGCGCCGCCCTGCTCGACAAGTCGCGCCTGAAAACCTTCCGTATCCCCGACCCGCTCGGTGGTGGCCGCATGCACGATCGGATCAAAGGAATTGAGGTCATGCACCGGGAGTTCGGGGGTGAGGTCTCGATCGTAGGATGGGTGGAAGGGCCCCTGGCGCTGGGCCAGGAACTGCGCGGCTTGACTCGCATCATGACGGACTTCATCGACGATTCCGGTTTCGTCAAGGACCTTCTCGATTTTACGGCGGAAGTGGCGGTTGTCTATGCCGAGGCGGAAATTCAGTCCGGCGCCGATACCATCGGCATGAGCGACGCCGCGGCCAGCATGATGGGCCCAAAATATTACCGCGAGTTTCTGTTCCCCCGGCAACTGCGGGTGGTCGAATCCATTCGCCAGGCGCATCCCGAGGTCATCGTGCGGCTGCACATGTGCGGAAACACTGACCCCTTGATTCCGCAAATGAAGCAGTTGCCCGTGCAAATCTTCGAATTGGATTCACCCACTAATCTGGCGGCGGCGCGGGCCTGCCTGGGACCGGACCGGGTGATTCTGGGCAATGTCTCGACGATCACCGACATGTTGGAAGGGAGCCCGGAGCGGGTCTATGAGGCATGTCGGCGGTGCCACGAGACCTGCGGGAAGTTCCACATTGTGGGCACGGGCTGCGAAGTACCGCCCACGACGCCGCCCGAAAATCTGCACGCCATGGTTCGGTATTCGCAGGAGCACCGGCCGGAGGAGTTCGAAGCTGCCACTGCGGCGTGACAGGCCCGGCCTGTCCCAGTTTCAAGGGGCGGTTCGCGAACCGCCCCTAGACCCAATACTGTTCGCTTAGTTGTCGCTATGGATGCGGGAATCTAATTGCGGGCGAAGCCCGCCTTGGACTGCGGTAGCAGCAGCTACCGCCTTCTGCCTTCGATTCATACGGCAAAGGTGCAAGGGGCGGGGGTAGAAAGGCGGTAGCTGCTGCTACCGCAGTCCAAGGCGCTTCGCGCAAGTCCATATGAAAACGCGCGCTAAGTGAACAGTGTTGCCCTTACACCTGCTTTCACATTTGAACACGGGGGCATTTCCCATGATTTCCAGACACGAAAAACCGGACTTTTCCCCGGGCTCGACCTCCCGGCGTGATTTTCTCCAGAGTCTGATGGCGACGGGCATGGCGGGCGCTTCCGGCTCGTTGGCAATGAATCCTGCGCTGCTGCACGGGGCGACCGCGTCCGGCGCTGACGAGGAGGGGGTTCTGTCGCTGGACGCGCTGAGCGGGGATTGGATGCGCATGAGCGCCTTGGGGATCAATCCCGCCATCAATAATTTCTGGGGCGCGCTGCAAGTGACGGACAACCTCCTGGCGGTTACGGAGCTCACGTTCCCGCCTTTTTCGCAGGGCGAGCACAGCGGCTATCTCCGGATCAACGGCGAAGAATTGAAAGCGGAAGAGAGCCGTTGGTACGCCTACCAGATTCTCCGGCGGACCAGGACCAAGGACCTCGAAGTGGAAAGCACCGTCCGCATGGTTTTTGAAAATCGCGGAGTTCTGTTTCGGCTGAAGCTCAGGAACCTCCAAAGCTCGGCGCAGCAGGTGGAAGTGAGCGCGGATCTGAATGGATTCATTGCCCGGTACGATTCTAACTGGGCGTTCCGTTTCCCCCGGCCCCAGGACCCCAACGATTTCTCCGCCGCACTGGCCGCGGGTGGAAGCCAAATGCTCATTCGCCACGCAAAATCCCCGGCGCGGGTGGCGTTTGGGTTCAGGCAAAAGCCCGATCAGTTGGAACCGGTGTGGACCCACGGCCGCGCGGCGTGGAGGATAACCGTCAACCCCGGCCAAGATCAGACCCTCGATTTCGTCATGGCGGTGGGGAACGGTGACGACGAACCGGTGTCCCTGGCCGGCAAGTGGGTCGCGGAATTTGACCCTAGCTTCGCGGCCGCCAAGACGCAATGGGAAAAGCGCTACGCCCAAGTTTTCATGCCGGGGAACAACTTCTATTCCGGTAACCTGCCCGTGCTCACGACGCCCGACGAAGCGATGCGCCGCGTCTACTACATGGGTATTGTCTCCCGGTTGCAAATGCTGCGCACGAACCTGCCCGTCCAACCCCGCATCATGGTAACCGGCGGGCCGCAGTTCGCCGTCACCGTCACCTACTTCTGGGACAATACGCTGCTTCTCATGTCGATGCTCGATCCCGAAATGATGAAACAGCAGTTAAAACGCTGGCTCACTCTGGACATCTCGAAGTGGTACGCGCAGGACTGCCTGAGCGGCGAGGGCCGCGGCGTCTGGTATTCGGCCAACGACCTTTCGGTCTTTGGATTGCTTCAGGGCTACCTGCGCGTCACCGGCGACTACGGATTGCTGGACGAAAGGGCGGGCGGCAAGACGGTTCTGGAGCACCTGAAGGGCCTGGTGACCGGCTGGAAGCAGCTCGTATCCAAAACCGGCCAACTGGCGGACTATGGCGAGGCGAAAAACCTCCTGGAATGCGATTCGAAATACATGCACGCGGTAGCCTCGCTGAATGCGGCGAACGTAGGGATGATGCGCATGCTCGCGGGCCTTCTGGAGTGGCGTGGCGACGCGCCCGGGGCGGCGGAATTGCGGCAGAGCGCTGGGTCCCTGGCGGCGGCGGTGCTGAAACTCTATGTGCCGGTGGAGGGCGTTTGGCTCGCTGCGCAGCCCACCGGCCAATTTCTCAAAGTTCGCCACGTGTACGATTTCATCACCGCCGTAAAGTGGATGGCGGAGGACCTCTCCCCGGCGATGCGGCGCGAGATGGTGGCTTTCGTCCAGCGTGAGCTCATCGCCGAATGGTGGATGCGCGCCCTGTCGCTGGAAGACCCGGCCGCGCCGGGCTCCGATCGCCCTGACCATGGCCCCATGGGCGCCTACGACGAGTGGCCCGCCCTCAGCTTGGAAGGGTTCTGCAAACTGGGCTATCGGAAAGAAGCGCTCGATGCCTTCTATCGCTTCGAGCGCGTCACGCACGAGGGGCCCTACGCGCAGGCGCACGAAGTGTTGGGCACTCATTACAGCGATCTGGTGCGCATCGCCGGCCGAGGCGCCATGACCACCCACACGATGATCGGCACCGTCTTCAGCGAACTCATCGTCAGCTCCTTCTTTGGATTCCAGCCGGATTGGCAGGGGAAGCAGATGCTCGCCGAGTCAAGCCTGCCCCCCGGCTTCGAGGGCAAACTCACCGGCCTGCCCTACCGCGGCAAGCACTACGATTTGACCGCGGGAGCAAAGGGCGTGACGGTCAAGACAAGCTAATAAGCACGGCGCGGAAGAGCTGCAAATGAAAGTCAAAACGCAAAGTGCAAAACGCAAAACTCAAAGCCGGGTGTGCCGTGCGGCGGAGGCGTAAAAGAAAATCAAAAGGCAAAGGGCAAATGGCAAAAGGTAAAAGTGAAAAGCTGTACGTCCAAAAATCCTTGCCAAGAGAACTAGGCTTTTTCCGAGACTGCGCTCGGAAAAAGAGGCCCCTTGCGGGGCAACCGGATGGCGCAAAGGGAGCTCGGCAACATCGACGATGTTTTGTCGATGTTTGGCCGTAAGCGCCTAGAAATTGGGGGTTTGCAGTGTAGGGAAGGGAAGCGCGATGGAGGATCTCGCAGAGGTGCAATATCATTAGCCGTGGGTGAAACCTACGGGCCGCAATGGTGGATGTGCGTAGGATGTTCGACCCCCTGAAGTGTCGAATGTCTTCAGCGTTTGGCCCGGAGGCGTTGTAAAGGGGGCGCGTGTCTGGTTGACCTACCACCAGAACAAAAGACAAAAACCATGAGATACCAAGAACAAAGGAAACCAAGACCCAAAGGGGGACACTTCTATGCAGTCGCTCATGTCGCTTGGCGACACCCCGAAGCATGAAAATAGGCGCCCCGGCCCGAGAAATGCCCATGGTGAAAATAAAGCACTTAGCGCCTTTTTTTCGGAGCAGAGCGACATAACTTGTAGCGGCGCTCTCTGAGCGCCGACCGGCGGTCATAGACCGCTGCTACAGGGCAGCGCGCAAAAACTTATGTCGCTCTGCATAATGAGCGAAGAATGGGGACATTTCGAATGGGGCTTGACACGCCATGAACGCGCACTTGTTTTTCCGGCCCGCGTAGCATACCCTTGCCCACGAAAGCGGGCAGAGCCGTCCCAAAATGTTGCGGTTTATGGGACGACGATAAGAAGGAGCGCGGGCGGCGACGCGCTCTGCCTTCAAGATGAACGGGCCTTTGGCCGCTAGCGGCGCGACCCGCTCAGAAACCTATGTCCAGGAGGACATCGATGGAAAAAAGCTATTCCTACCGTACCGTCTTAGACCGAACAATGACCCTCGTCATCGCATGGATACTCTTCACCACCATTCCTTTTGCGGTTGCACAAGAATGGACACGTCAGGCGCCGACGCCCGCGCCGAAAGGACCCTGGTCCGACAAAAGTTTGTCACCTGACCAGCGCGCCGACTTGCTGATCCAACAAATGACCCTGGAAGAAAAACTCTCGCTCGTGCATGGAGACGTGGGCGAGCAATCGTTACAGAAATCGCTGGGCGGAGCTGGGTACGTGGCGGGGGTCCCACGCCTCGGAATCCCCGCCTTGCAGATGTCCGATGGAAGGTCCGGTGTCGCCAACATCGGCCGCACCGGGCGTTACGCTACGGCGCTCCCCTCGGCTTTGGCGAACGCCGCAAGTTGGGACTTGCAAGCCGCATACGATTTCGGCGCGTTGCTGGGCAAGGAAATCCGCGACCTCGGATTCAACGTATCGCTCGGCGGAACCGCCAACATCATTCGCGAGCCGCGCAATGGGCGCAACTTCGAGTGCCTGGGTGAGGATCCTCTCCTCATCGGAAAGATGCTGGGCAGCGAATTGAAGGGAACGCAGGACCAGGGGGTGATCGGCAACATCAATCGCTATGCGGTGAACGACCAGGAAACCGGCCGCCGGACCCTAAACGTCATTATCGACAAGCGCGCCATGCAGGAAACCGATCTCTTGGCGTTCCAGATCGCCATCAAGGAGTCGAATGTCGGCACGGTGATGTGCGCCTATAACCATCTCAACAGCATTTTCACCTGCGAAGATCCGTACCTGCTCACCGACGTTCTGAAGAAATCCTGGAACTATCAAGGCTGGGTCATGACGGATTGGGGCGCTGCGCACAGCGCGGTCCCCTCCGCCCTCGCCGGTCTCGATCAGGAAATGCCCAGTGGAAAGTATTTGGGAGATGCGCTGAAGGCCGCGGTGGAGAAAGGCGACGTCCCCATGGCGCGCCTGAACGAAATGGTGCATCGCATCCTGCGGACGGAAATTGCCCTTGGGGTATTCGATCAGCCGCCCGTGTTGAGGCCTGTGAATCCCTTCACGGGGGCTGAGGTGGCGCAGCGATCCGCCGAACTGGGCATCGTGCTGCTCAGGAACGCCAACGGCCAGTTGCCACTGAAGGCGTCCAGCATCAAATCGCTGGCGGTCATCGGCGAGCATGCTGAGGCCGGGGTGCTCTCCGGGAGCGGTTCCGACCAAGTCACTCCCGCGCAAGGAAACGCCGTTCCCAGGAATCCCTATGGTTGGCACCCTTCTTCCCCACTTAAAGTCATGCGCGCTCGATTGCCGAACGCGCAAGTAACGTTCGATGATGGGATCGACATCCCCCGCGCGGTCAAGGTGGCAGCAGCGGTCGAGGTCGCCATCCTGGTCGTCCATCAACATGCGGGAGAAGGTTACGATGTGCGAAACCTTTCCCTGCCCCACACCCAGAACGAAATGATTGCGGCGGTGGCCGCCGCCAATCCCCACTGCATCGTCGTGCTCGAAAACGGCGGGCCCTTGACCATGCCCTGGATCGACAAGGTCAGTGCGATTGTGGAGGCCTGGTACCCGGGAATCCGCGGCTCTGAGGCCCTTGCAGATATTATCTTCGGTGATGTTAACCCCTCAGCGAAACTGCCCGTGACCTTCCCCAAGAGCGAGGCGGACCTGCCCCATCCCACCCTGGCAGGCATGCAGTACGTACCGGAAACCGCACAACATAACGTACACATCGACTTTCCACCTTTCGATGTCAACTATGACGAAGGGTTGAAGGTCGGCTACAAATGGTTTGAAGCGGAGGGCAAGGAACCGCTCTTCCCGTTTGGATTCGGCCTTTCCTACACAACCTACTCTTACTCGCGCCTTCAGGCGACAGCAGAGAAGGAACTGAAAGTGACCTTCAGCGTCACCAATACCGGTCAGCGTGCCGGCGCGGAGGTCGCGCAGGTGTACGCCCTGTTGCCGGCAAGCGCGGGTGAACCCTTTAAGCGCCTGATTGGCTGGGAGAAGATCCCCCTGGCTCAGGCTGAAACCAAGACCGTCACCGTGACGGTCGACCCGCAGTATCTTTCCATCTTCAATGTCGAGAAGAACGGTTGGGAACTTGTCCCCGGCGATTACAAGGTATACGTCGGGGGGTCATCCCAGAGCACACCGCTGAGCACAACGGTCCGGATCGCCGGCGGGCTCTAAGCAAATGCTGAAGAACTTCGCAACCTAGCAACGGAAACCTTCCCCACGGAAGGAGGAACATGGAAACCCCTCACTCGACCATGGCTTTGTCGAGCACGGAACGCGAGGACTTTCGTGAGCGATTCCAGAAGCGGCTGGAAAAGGTGAAGGCGAAGACCGCTGACGTTTTCGCTTTCAAAGAAGTTGACCAGCCGCCCTTCATCGTGAACTCGGCCCTCTACACGGCCTTTGGACTGGATCCCGAGACCTTTCCCGACCGCTATTATGACGATCCCCAGGCGATGATCGATTTTCAGGAGCGAAACTATTACGAACAGTTGCAAGAGGTTGACGATGACTTTGTCCCCTACCTGATGCCGTGGTTTGGGACGGCGGTCACCGCCTCCGCCCTGGGCTGCCAAGTGGATTTCCCACCCAAACTGGATCCCACCGTGAACCCGCGCCACTACCCGGTGCGGGCTCCCGAAGACGTCAAGAGGTTGCAGATTGCGGACCCCGGGAAAGACGGCTTGATGCCGCGCGTTCTTCAGTTTCTCCACTCGATGCGGGCGCACAGTTTCCTTCCCGTCGGGATTACGGATTTTCAGGGCCCGCTCACCACGGCCAATCAGCTCATGGGATACGACAAGCTCATCTACCTGATGCAGGACTATCCGGCCGTGATGCACGATCTGATGGACAAGGTCACGGAAACGCTGATTCGCTGGGTCAAGAAACAGAAAGAAGTGATCGGCGAACCGCTGACCGACTGCTTCTCCGATCAGCAAGTGTACGTGGGCGGGCATGTGGGAGTCTGGTTTTCTGACGATGACGCGGTGCTGATGTCGCCCGGAACCTATCAGGAGTTTGTGGTCCCGTACAATTCCCGCATTCTGAAAGCCTTTGGCGGCGGATGTATTCACTACTGTGGCAACGCCACGCACCAGGCCGAAAATTTCCTGGCCACGGAAGGACTGCGGGCCATCAATACCTACACGCTCTACGACCTCCAGGGATTCCGGGCCTTGAAAGCGAAATTGGAGGGCCGCGTCGTGCTGTTTGCGTGCGATTTCACTCCCGTGGAATATGAGGACTACTTCCACGAACTGCTGGACGGCCTCTCCCTGAAAGGCTTGGTCATCGATTCGCAATTTACTCCGCTCGTGGCGCTGGTCAAGGGAGGAAAGTACGTGCAGGTCCAACGCCGCGTGGCGCCGGGGAAAAAAGCCGTCAGCGATTTTCTTCGCAACTATTTCCAGAGCCGATAGCCGGAGCGATAGCACGGGTCGAAAGCGGGGGCGCTGGCCCATGCCCGTCTCGCCATCCGGGAGAAGGACACCGGCGACTTTAGAAACTCCAGCGGCGGGGCTGAACCCCCGCCCTTCCAAACGCGGGGTGAGAAATCCGGGTCAATGGAGGTTGTATGAAAAAGTTTTTTCGCGTCATCCTGTTGGGGTGGCTGATTTCCCTGGCCACCTCGTGGGTTTTTTCTCAACAGCCCACCGCCAGGCCCACGAAGCCTGCGTCGGCACAGGAGCCCAAGACGTTCCTCCTTTGGGAGAGCGGTGCTCCGGGGGCTCTGGGCCATGAAGATGATGACATCCCTACATTGACTTACTACCCCGCCTTGCGGGGAGCTCCCACGGCGGTAATCGTCGCACCGGGCGGCGGCTATCGCAACCTGGCCATGAATCACGAGGGCTGGCAGGTCGCCTATTGGCTCAATGCTGCGGGGGTATCGGCCTTCGTACTCAAGTACCGGCTCGGACCACGTTATCACCATCCCATCGAATTAGGTGACGCGCAACGCGCCATTCGCCTGGTGCGGACGCGGGTGGCTGAGTACGGCGTGAAACCTGATCGCATCGGCATGATGGGCTTCTCGGCGGGGGGCCACCTGACTTCTACCGCCGAAACCCATTTCGACAGTGGGAACCCCGACGCTCTTGATCCCATCGACCGCGCGAGTTCGCGGCCGGATTTCGCCATCCTTGGCTACCCGGTGATTTCGTTCACGGAGCCTTATATGCATCGCGGCTCCGCCCAAGCGTTGCTGGGCGATTCGCCTGACCCCCGGCTGTTGGAAGACCTCTCCAACGATCTCCGCGTCACCGCCCAGACGCCTCCTACCTTTCTGTTCAGCACCAGTGAGGACACCGGGGTTCCGGCGGAAAACAGCGTGGCATTCTATTTGGCGTTGCACAAGGCGCATGTGCCTGCGGAGCTACACATCTTTCAACATGGCCCCCACGGCGTGGGATTGGATTTGGGCGATCCCGCCTTGGGCGAATGGCCAAAGCTGCTCATCAATTGGCTTCGCGGCCTGGGGCTGCTGGAGAAATGAGGATTCATGAATTTCAAAACACTGGCCATCCATGCCGGGCACGACCCCAAGGAACATCTCGGCGCGGTGATGACGCCCATTTACCAGACCTCCACTTTTGCTTTCCGGGGCGTGGGCGAGCCGGGGCCGTTTGCCTACTCGCGCAGCGGCAATCCCACGCGGAAGGCGCTGGAATCCTGCCTGGCGCAGTTGGAGGGCGGGACGGCGGGATTCGTTTTTGCCACGGGCATGGCCGCGGAAACGACCTTGCTCATGATGTTTTCATCGGGCGATAACATCGTTGTCCACGACGACCTTTATGGGGGCACCTATCGCCTATTCGAGTCGGTTTTTGCCAGCAAGCAGATTCGCGCCCAATACGTCGATCTGCGCAACACCCCCAAGCTCCGTTCGGCGCTCGCGGCCGGGCCCCAGGCGGTTTGGGTTGAGTCGCCCACCAATCCCCTGATGAATCTCGTGGATATCCGCGTGGTTTCCGACCTTGCGCACGAACACGGGGCGCTGGTCATCTGCGACAACACTTTTCTTTCGCCCTATTTCCAGCGGCCGCTCGAGTTGGGCGCGGACATCGTGGTGCATTCGACCACCAAATACATTAACGGCCATTCCGATGTGGTGGGAGGAGCGCTCGTGGTCAAAGACTCGGCCCTGGCTGAGAAGATCGGCTTTCTCCAGAATGCCATGGGCACCTGCGCCGGCCCACAGGACTGCTTCCTGGTTCTCCGGGGAGTTAAAACGTTGGCCATCCGCATGGAGGAACATAACCGCAACGCGCTTGCCATCGCACGCTGGTTAGAAAAGCACCCCAAGGTATCGGCCGTGCTGCATCCCGGGCTCGAAAGCCATCCTCAGCACGACTTGGCCCTGCGTCAGACGCGGGGATCGGGCGGAACGTTTTCCTTCCGCCTGCGCGGTGGAGAAGCAGCCGTGAACCGCCTTTTGGCAAATTGCCGGATCTTCACTTTGGCGGAGTCGCTGGGCGGAGTGGAATCGCTGATCGAGCACCCGACCACCATGTCCCATGCTTCCGTGCCGCGCGATGTTCAGTTGCAAATGGGGATCACACCGGACCTGATTCGTATTTCAGTCGGCCTTGAGGATGTCAGCGACCTGATTGGAGATTTGGAGCGCGCCCTGGGCGGATAAATTGGGCGGCCCTTCCATCAGCTCTCCGTCGGCGACAGCCAGCAATAGGTAAACAACATGGAGACTCACAACAAACTTACACGGCGCGAAGCGTTAAAACTCGGTGCGGCGGCGGCCAGTAGCTCAGTGGCTGCTCCTATTACCGCAGCGCAGGACCGGCGTGCCCAAAAGTCAAATCGGCCGAACTTTATCATTTTCATGACCGATGGCCAGCGGCCGGATGAGTTCAGCTACATGCTGGGGAACAATGCGGCGAGTTTGACGTGGGATCAATGCCCAGTGAACCCCATCCTTCGCACTCCCCACATGGACCGTGTGGCGCGAGAAGGACTCTGGTTCCGGAATGCCTTTGCGGTGAATGCACTCTGTGCTCCCGGCCGCGCCACAACGCTGACCGGCTTATATTCCCGCGCCAACGGCGTGATCGATAACAAAGACCGGCCGCTGAACCCCGGAGTGCCGATCATTTCCGACCTGCTGCATGAGGCGGGCTACGAAGTCGCTTTCTGCGGTAAGTCGCACATCCAAGGAGCGCTGCGCGATCATTACTGGGACTACTACTTCGGCTATAGGGGACAAGCGAAGTATTTCGGTTGCCCGATTGCCGAGGGCGTAAATGGAAAAATTATGCCCGATCGAGTCTACAAGGACTGGGTCGATGATGTGGTTACCAAGGCGGCCGCCGAATGGCTGGAAGGCGGCCGCGACAAACCGTTTTGTCTCTTTCTTTGGCTTTACTCTCCGCACGCCGAATGCATACGCCCTCGCCGTTATTTGGATCTTTACGACGGCGACTATATCCCCAAGCCCCATACTTTCGATGATGACTTAAAAGGCTACCCCGGCAAACCGAAGGCCTTCGTTGACGCGGACAACAAAATCGGAACCCTCGAGTGGTGTGCGACGCTCGAGAACCTGGTCAAAGGCCATTACGCGTTGACGGTGGGGGCCGACGACAACCTGGGGCGCGTGCTGGAAGTGCTCGAGCGAACGGGCAAGCTGGAGGATACGGCCGTCATGCACACCGCCGACCACGGTTACTTCCTGGGCGAATGGCGATTGATGGACAAGCGGTTGATGCATGAGCCTTCCATCCGCATTCCGCTTAACCTTCGCTATCCCAAACTGATCAAGCCGGGAACATTTATCGACGAAATGGTTTTGAACGTTGACATCGCCCCGACGGTGCTCGACATGGCCGGCATTGAAATCCCCTCGCACATGCAAGGCCGCAGTCTCCTGCCGCTGATCCAGGGGAAGGCGACGGATTGGAGAAAGGATTGGTTCTACTCCTATTATGAATATCCCGGCCCGACCATGGTGCCCAGGAACCACGGTCTCCGGACCGAGCGTTACAAGTTGATGGAGTACTACGACCAGGAGCCCAAAGAATACGAGCTTTACGATCTTCAGGAAGATCCCCACGAGCTTCGTAATTTGTACGGAGACCCGCACTACCGCGACATAACCGAGCGACTGCTCAAACGCCTGAACGAGCTTCGGGAGGAAACGGGCGAAGCCTAAGCGCCGCAATGATGCTGGGGAAGCGCTTGCGTCCCTCGACTTCGAGCGAGTAGGCATGGTGTCGCCGCGGCGGGAAGTCCGCCTACTTCCTTCGTGTAACCTCCACAAAAAAACACTTGACACCCCATCCCCCACAGATGTATTAGTCTAGTCCGAACATCAATACGCCTAGACTTTTATTCTAAAGGACTATACCACTTATGAAGCGACAGGCGGAAATCCAGAACTGGCGATTTCAGCCGATCGACAAGCAGGCAGCGGTGCCCGCTTATCTTCAAATCACCGCCGCCATCAAGGAAGTCCTTCGCACCAGAGCCCTGCCGCCGGGGTCACCCCTCCCGCCGGAGCGGGTTCTGTGCGACCAGTTCGGCGTCAGCCGCATGACCATGCGAGAGGCGAACGATCTACTGGAACGCGAGGGATACATCGAACGCCACGCCGGCCGCGGAACCTTTGTCGCGCTTCGCCGCATTCTCAAACGCCAACAGGAGATGCGGAGCTTCAGCGAGGAGATGTTGGCGCGTGGGGCGCAACCCTCCTCCACCCTGCTGTCGTTCCGCACCGTGCACCCCAGCTCGGCGTCCGGCGAGTTCTTCGGGTTGCCGCAATCCGAATGGGTCTATGAGATTCAGCGTGTGCGCCTGAGTGATGACGTCCCCATCGCGTTCGAGATGATCCAACTCCCTTGCTTTCTCTGCAAGGGTCTCGATCACTTCAACCTAACCGATCATTCCCTGTATCGAATTCTGGAGGAACATTACGGGTTGCAGCTCGGGTACTGCATCGAGGAAATTTCGGCATCACGGCCGAACCGGCTGCACAAAAGGCTCTTGCAACTGCCACCCTCGGCGGCGGTTCTGATTGTGAAAAGGAAAACCTATACGACCAATGATACGCCCGTTGAGTTCGGTCTCACGGCTTACCGCGGAGACTTGTACACAGCGAGTGTGCGCTCTCTACGAACGAAAAAGGATCAGGGGCTGGATATGAAGGGCGCCCCTGCAAAGCCGGAGTAGAAAGGATAAAAGGTCATGAGCACAAAGAAGAGAGGAGAAGGAATCATGAACGCAGGAAAATCTGCCAAAAGTCGCTGGGGCCGTCCGATCTTAGTCGCTGGAGTAGTCACATGGGCATTGTTTCTCGCGGCGGCTTCGCTTCAAGCTCAGTCCAGTTTGGGAACGATTTCAGGCCGCGTAACCGACGAATCCGGTGCTGTGGTGCCACGCGCCAAGGTGGAACTTAAGAGCGAGAGTACGAATGTGACAGCAGCTACCGAAAGCAATAGCGCCGGCATCTATGTCTTCCCCAACGTGCTCCCGGGTTCATACCTACTGAGGGTTACCGCCTCGGGTTTCAAAGCGTATGTTGCCGAGCATCTTGTGCTGTATGTCCATCAAGATGTTTCACAAGACGTCAAACTCACGGTCGGAGCTGTTACGACATCGGTTAAGGTGCAAGCCCAGCTTCCCTTGGTGCAGACGGTTTCCTCGTCGGTTGGAGGGCTGGTGGACACAAAACAGATTGCTATGATGCCGCTCGGTGACCGGACGAATATCTATGGGCTGCTGCAACTGGCGCCGGGAGTTCAGAGTTCAGGCAGCCAAGCCCGGTTTGGCGGAAATAGCTGGGCCAACGGCACCTTTGCTTCTACAGACGGTGTCGTCAGCATGGAAATGGAAAACTCAAGGCTTTCGGACGTGTCACCCTCCCTGGATTCAATAGCGGAGTTCAAGGTCATCGATAGTACGGGCTCGGCCGAAAGCGGCCCTGGTACCACGGCGATAATCATCGCCACGAAGGAAGGGACCAACCAGTTCCACGGCACGGCGTTTGAATACAACCAAGTAAGGGCACTGCAAGCGGCAAACTTCTTTGCGACCAGTGTCCCGAAGGCCCAGTTCATTCGTAATCAGTATGGTGGCTCTGTGGGCGGGCCGATTAAGCGGGATAAGGCCTTCTTCTTCGGAAGCTATGAGGGGTTCAAGTATCGTACTGCCTCGACGAACCAGGGAGCAATGCCAACAATCGCGCTCTTGAGTGGGGATTTCAGCGGCCTTTCGACAATTACTGACCCCCTGACCGGACAGCCCTTTCCGAACAATCAAATCCCGTCAACGCGGATCAGCTCTATTTCCAAGGCGTTTTTCCCATATTTTTCCACACCCAACAAACCTACCTCCGCCGCGGGCGGGCTGGGCGTGAACTACCGTGTGAACTTGGTGTCTGTTCACGATAACAACCGATTCCAGGGACGCGTAGACTATAATTTCAACACACAAAATATCATTTCAGGGCGGTACTATATCGTTCGGCAGAGCCCTTACTTCGTTGCTGGCAACACAGAGAAATTCGGGGGGGTAGGTGAGGGCGCAAGGGACGATAATCTGGCAATCAGTTACACACGCATCTTGTCTCCTGCGCTCGTGAACTTGGCGACCTTCGGTTGGACCTTCGAGTCGGCAGATCGGATACCACAGAATTTCCAACTGCAACCTAGCACGCTGGTGCCTGGAATTCCGCCTTCATTGCCTGGCTTGGGCGGGCTACCGATTGTTTCCATCACAGGCTTTACGGGGTTCACAGACAATGCAGGAAGCGGCGGTCCATTTTCGACTTACGAGTACGGAGACGTGTTGACTTGGATCAAGGGCACACACACCGTAAAGGCCGGTTTCTCCTGGCTGCGATGGCAATTCGTGAATTTCCAGAACCCGCCGCCTGGGCACGGATCGTTCGCGTTCACCAGCCGGTACACAGGTAATGCCTTTGCGGATTTCCTCCTGGGATATCTCTCCGGGTCCGCTCGGCCAGTTGCGGGCCTTCAGGGCTCACCCACCAATGATCGCTTTGGGATGTTCATACAGGACAGTTGGAAGGCAACGAAACGGTTAACGCTGAACGCAGGGCTGCGATACGATTTGGCGAGTCAATTTGAGAATACCGAAGGAAATATGGCCAACTACTATCCGGACCTGAACAAGCTTGTTATCCTTTAAAGGGCAGGATACCGGCTTGTTTCCCTCGCTTCCCATCGTTTCTGGGTCAAGTGTAGGCCTGAATGCTGGTAACTATATCGGGAATGACCTGACGCGATTCTCTCCGCGCCTTGGGTTTGCCTACACGCCGCTGGGATCAAATCGGCTGGTGGTGCGAGGAGGATACGGGGTTTATTACGACTACATGCCGTGGAAATTTGGCAGTTGGTGGACCGCTCTTCAACCGCCCTGGAGTGGTTCAGTATCCTATGAGCCTCAGGCCGGATCCACACCCACGCTTACCTTTGACAATGCCTTTCCCACCGGCGCAGGGAGCGTTCCGTCCGCTGTATCTGTCTATGCTGTGGCGCGTAATTACCATTACCCCATGTCCAATGAATGGAATTTCACCCTTGAGTCCCAGCTTACGAATGACACGGCGGTGCGTGCCACGTATTTCGGGGTTGAGACCGAACACGCCGGCGCCTTCTTCAACCTCAACGATCCTGTCCCTGCTGCTGGGCCTGTCCAACCTCGGCGACCATATCAGCCGTTTGGATCAATCACCTTGGTTGAAAACGGAGAAAGCAGGAACGAGCAGTCACTTCAATTGGCGTTGACTCGGCGGTTCTCCACTGGGCTTTCCTTCGACCTCGAGTATTCATGGACCAAGGCGCTCACTGGATCCCTATATGATCAGACTGCTCCCGTGGATAACCAGAACATACGCCTTGACCGTGGGAACGACCCCAACATCCGGCATCATGATCTGGTGGCCAATTACGTCTACAATCTTCCTTTCGGCAACGGTCAACGATACTTGTCGACCTTGCGTGGTCCGCTCGACGCCATTCTGGGTGGATGGGCCACGAGCGGAATCGTCACGCTGGGTAGCGGGCTTCCCTTCTCAGTGGGCTTCACTAGCTCCGTCGTAGGGTGGCCAAGCAGTCGGGCAGATAAGGTAGGAAATCCGAGTGTGCCCAACCCGTCGATCCTTCAGTGGTTCAATTCCGCCGCGTTCACGCTGCCGCAACAGTTTACCTTTGGGAATTCGGCGCCGTATTCCCTGTTCGGGCCGGGTATTAAGAACTGGGACATGTCTGTTTTCAAAACGTTCCGTATGACCGAACGGTTCAGGTTGGAATTCAGATCAGACTTCTTTAACACGCTGAATCACCCTAGCTTTAGTAACCCCTCTGCCAACATCAGCGTCCCGACGCAAGTGGGGCAGATTTTTGGCACCACGAGCAGTCCGCGGTCGATCCAGTTCGCGCTCCGCCTGACGTTCTGAGGGTACTTGCGGGGATTACTGATGCTAAATCGATCCTGAGGACGGATTTGAGCAGCAAGAGGCTTCTCCGGCGCCGCGCGCTTATCGCTGCCAGACGCCGAGAAGCCTCAAGCTGTGGATATGTGGAAATGACGGTCCCAGGTTTGCCGTTCATAGGAGTGATCAATGGAACCTACTGAGTCAAGATTTCCCCGGCGCGAGATCCTGAAAGCGTTAGGCGCCATTCCCATAGCGGCCTTCGTCCCGGTTCTTTCCGAAGCGCGGACCCGGCAGTCTCTATTATTCAACTGCACTGAGGATAACGACCTCTACCGTGTGGTAAGCTCGACCGGTGTTGCTTACTCACGTTACGACACGCCGCAAGAGGCCGTGGCCCGAGCTGCGCCGGACTCGGGTGTCCTCATCCTGGCGGAGGGATACCCTGAAAAAACCACCAAACTTGACGCCACGCTTTTTCAGAAGGCGGCGGGAAAAAAGTTGCGCTTGTACGTCGAATTCCCGTCGCTGGTGCCGCGATTGCAAGTGGGTGAGCCCCGCTCGATTGCCAAGGGGCGATATGGCAATCTTCTGGAGCGGGTCTTCGTCGCTTCTGATGCCTTCAGCCCATCTCTCGAGAAACTTGCAATCCTGGATTTTCACGATGGCCGCTATGTGCCGATTGCAGCCGCCAATGCTGATTTGGTGCTGGCGCGGGCAGCAGGTTTTGACAAGGCTGTCTACGGGCTTCCGACCGAAGGGGTCAACCCTATCCTCTTTAGAGTTCCGGAGGGAGATGTGTTGGTGGCGGCCACCAAGCTCAGCCAGTTCCTCACGGGACGCTATGAGCCAGTCAAGTCGTGGGGATTCGTCTGGAACTGGATCCTCCAGTGGCTAATTCCCAAGGCGCCGGTGCGGCTGGGGGAATTCGAAGCCGTAGTACGTCCGTCGTTTGGCCCTCGCCAACCTCTGCCCGAGAATGCTGCGCTCCATGCCTTCCAAAAGGGAGTGGAGTGGTACGACAAGGCAAAGCTGTTTGTAGATTCTTCGTGGGAGAAAGCGGCGGAAGAACGCGCGGATTTGGGGCACGCTTCACCTCCGCCGCCACCGAACTGGCCCGTCGGCGACGGCAGCGAGGGGCTACTGGAAGGATTTTCCAACACCATCGAGTACGATGGAAGCCAATTGCTAGGCTGGGACCGCCGCAATGACTGCATGGGGGAAACGTCCATGGCCATGGCGTTTTCTTCTGCCATCAGCGGGAAGCCGAGAGACCGCGAAATTGCCGCAAACCTGAATGACTTCATTTATTTCAACTCGGTGCTGGCGCAAGGCCCGCGAAACGACCCGACGAGTGCCTCCTATGGACTTGTGGGCTGGGCGCTGCCAAAATCACAGGGAGTCTATTACGGAGATGACAACGCGCGCAGCTTATTAGGAACCATCGCAACGGCGGCCCTCCTCAAGTCCGACCGCTGGGATGAGCTCGTGCTGCGTTGCCTGCTGGCCAACTTGCGGACCACGGGAAAGCTGGGTTTCCGGGGTGACAGGCTGGACGAAAAGCCGCTGCAACAACGTGGCTGGAGGTATTACTACAACGCCGAAACCGTCAATTATGCGCCTCACTACGAGGCCTATTTGTGGGCGTGTTTCCTTTGGGCATACGATAAGACCCGCGATACCAGGTTCTTGGACAGGACAAAGAATGCCATTCGAATGACCATGGCCGCTTACCCGGACCAATGGCGGTGGACGAACGGCATCCAGCAGGAACGAGCCCGCATGTTGTTACCTCTGGCTTGGCTGATCCGCATTGAAGATAATCTCGAGCATCGCCAATGGCTCAAACGAATGGCCGAGGAATTGCTTGCCTTCCAAGATGAATGTGGTGCCCTTCGCGAGGAGATAGGCTCGGGCGAAAGCCACTATGGTCCCCCCAAATCAAACGATCGCTATGGAACGAGCGAAGCATCTCTCATCCAACAGAACGGCGACCCGGCTTGCGATTTTCTCTACACTTCGAACTTTGCCTTCCACGGTTTGCGCGAGGCCGCTGCCGCCACCGGCGACCCGTTCTATTCACATGCGGAGGACAAGCTTGCGGATTTTCTGTGCCGAATCCAAGTCTGCTCATCGGCCCACCCTGAACTGGATGGCGCCTGGTTCCGTGCTTTCGATTTCAAGATCTGGGATTACTGGGCAAGCAATGCGGATTGGGGCTGGGGCGTTTGGTCCATTGAAACGGGCTGGACGCAAGCGTGGATCACCTCCGTGCTCGCCATGCGGCATCTGAAGACTTCATTATGGGATTTGACGGCGAACAGCAAGATTGGACGGTACATGGACAAGTTGCTGCCGGCCCTGATACCGGGGCCCGAGGGCGCCACACCAAGCTAGCCGGGCGGACAGAGATGACCTCACGGGAGCGAAGCCAAGCAGCCATGCGACGGCAAACGCCCGACCGGATTCCGGTGGTGCCCCTGATTGACACCTCGTATGCGGCGGCGTGTTACGGAGTACCCGTTTCCGAATGTTTCCTCAATCCTGAGCTCCACGCCCGCGCTTTGCTCAGTTGTCTGGAACGCCACCCGGATATCGACGGACTCTCGATCAACATCGGCATCGCCCCGGAGGTCGTCCGCGAGCGCGTGGGAACGCGCGATGGTTGCTTGATCACCACCCTTGATGGATCCGTGTGGCACGTACCCCTGAACGACATCGGCACGCCGGTCCAGCACGATATCACTTGCTTCGAAGATGAGCGGTTACAGACGCTCGACATTATGCGTCCGTATGTCGTTGAGACGTTGCGCCACATTCCCCCTGATGTACTGGCCCGCTACAACATTTCGGTCGGGCTCACTGGTGCGTTCTCCCAAGTCGGCTTCCTGATGGGCGTGCAGCGCCTGCTGACCGCCATGATCGACCAGCCCGAGGCATTGAAATCGGCAGTCGCGCGCCGCACGCCATTCGCCATCGCCTGGGCCGAGCAGGTAGCCGCGATGGATGCGCCCAGCGTTTGGATCGGGGAGGGGATGGCGTCCGGCAGCCTGATCTCTGCGGCCCACTACGCCAGTTTTGTGTTACCGTCCGAGCAACAAGTCACACGGAGACTGCGGGAGTTACGCGTTGCGTCGGTGCTGCACATCTGCGGAAAGGCCGACAACCTGTTGGATGAAATGGCGCGTAGCGGTGCAGACTGTCTGGAAATCGATTGGCAGGTCGATCTCCGCGCCGCGAAGGCCCGCCTTGGGCCGAAGGTTTCGTTGAAGGGAAACCTGCATACCAGCAAGCTGGCGCAATCAACGCCGGCAGAGGTTTACGAGGATGCTCGCTGCGCTATCCACGCGGCCGGACCAGGCGGGGGGTTCATTCTGAGCAGTGGTTGCGCGCTTGGCCGCGACACGCCGCAGGAGAACGTCGCCGCCATGGCGCACGCTGCCAACGATTTTGGGGTTTACTGAAATGAACCCTGTCCAGCGCTGTCTTAAAGCCATTCGTCACGACTCCCCGGATCGTGTACCGGTCATCCCGCTCATCATCAGCCATGCCGCTCAACTGGAGGGCGTGCCCTTCGGGACTTACAACCGCGACCCCAGGGTGATGGTGGACTGCCAAGTGGCCGCTTGGCGGAAATACGGTTACGACGGCATTCACGTGACGACCGACAACTGGATCCTGCCGCAAGCTCTCGGCGTTCCTGTGCAGTTCCATTCCGACCTGCCTCCCATTGGGCTTGCTCGCCCCCTGGCAAACACCAAAGACCTCTCAGCGCTGCCGCCTCTCCGCGAGGCCAAGAGCGCCGCCCGCATGGGCCTGCTGCCGGAGGCCACGCGTTACGCGCGAGACTTATTGGGTGACACCTGCTTCATCAAAAGCAACTTCGATCAAGGCCCCTTTTCGCTCGCCAGCGCAGTCCGTGGCATTGAGCAACTCATGATCGACATGTACGACGACGAGGGATTTATCTTCGATTTGCTGGAGATTTGCACCGAAATGGTGTGTGAGCTCGGATTGGCAGTGGGTCGCGCGCGTCCGCACGCCATAACTTTCGGGGACTCCGTGGCGGGGCTGATCAGCCGAAAGGACTTCTGCAAGTTCGCCTTTCCGCCTGAAAAAGAGGTTGTGCGAAGCTTGCAGGCAGCTTTGGATGTGCCGGTGTTCCTGCACATCTGCGGCAGTGCGTCCCACATCCTCGATTACATGACCGGAACCGGCGCCGATGTGCTCGAACTGGACCACTTTAACGACTTCGCGGAGGTTAAACGACAAGTAGGCAGCACGATTTGCCTGGAAGGGAACCTGGACCCAACCCGAGTTTTGTTTCAGGGGACGCCGGAACTGGTTCGCGAAAAAAGCGTAGAGCTGATTCGCGCCGCAGGTACCTGTGGGGGGCTGATTCTTAGTTCCGGCTGTGAGGTGCCGCGTGACACGCCTCCCGCAAACATTTTTGCCATGGTTCACGCGGCGCGAGAATACGCCGGCGGCTGAACGGGAAACGTCGTGCCTCCGAACCGGACGGGAGGGTTTCCCGCATGCGGCTCTCCAGTTGGCGGTTTTACCTCCGCGAGGATTGACCGGCCAGAGCGTGGGCGGCGTCCAGAGAGAGCAACTCGCGCTGGGCAAAGAAGGCGGTGGACCAACGTCTTCATTGATATTGCCATCGCGCTATACGTGCTGGATGACAGCTTCTACGAACCGAGGCTCGCGGTGGGAAGGGGGAATTGAACCTCAATACTTAGGAGGCGCTACGGTATAATTTTCGTGCCGGGTTCGGGCCTTTTAACCCAGCGTATTGGGGTTGGCAAGTGTATCCGTTCGCGCATTCTCTTAACGACCACGGGGGCTCCATGCAGTCCGCAACCAACCTACCTGCCGAACTTCGCGGAAACCTGATCGTATCCTGCCAGGCACCAGACGGCAGCGCGTTCCGGCATCCGGAATCCATCGCCCGTTTCGCGCTGGCCGCCGTCGAGGGCGGGGCGGCGGGGATCCGCGCCAATGGTCCGGAGGACATCCGGGCGATTCGGCAGGCCGTGGGAGTTCCCATCATCGGAATCTGGAAAGCCCAACAGGATGACGGAGAGATTCTGATTACTCCCTCTTTCGAGGCTGCGCAGAAGCTGGTGGAAGCGGGCGCCGGCCTGGTGGCGATCGATTGCACCGGGCGCGGTCAGAAGTATGGCGCTCTCGACCGGCTGCGGCGCATTAAAGACGAACTGGGAGTTCCGGTCCTAGCCGACATCGCCACGGTCGAGGAAGCCGTTCAAGCCGCGCAAGCCGGCGCCGACGCGGTTCTTTCCACCCTGCGCGGATACACGCCGGAAACCCAACAGGTGCGGGCCTTCGAGCCGTCATTTATTGCGCAACTGGCCCGAGCCGTGGACGTGCCCGTCATCGCCGAGGGGCGCATTCAGACGGCCGCGCAGGTGCGCGCCGCCCTCGAGGCAGGCGCCTACGCGGTGGTGGTGGGGACGGCCATCACGCGGCCGGAAATGATCACCCGGGGATTCGTCGCCGCCGCACAGGGCTGGCAACGCGCCAATAATCCGAAGCGCGTTTTCGTGGGCATTGACATGGGCGGGACGCGCACCAAATTTGGCCTGGTTTCCAACCAGGGTGAGCTGCTGTACGACTCCTCAACTCCCACGCCCTGGAATGAGGGAAGGGAAGTCTTGCTCGAGCACTTAAGGCAGACGGCCGCCACTTGTCTGGAAGAAGCACAGGCGCGGGCGATTGCGCCCGAAGCCATAGGTCTTGCCACCGCGGGATGGGTTGATCCCCACGCGGGCCAAGTGGTATTCGCCACGGACAACCTCCCCGGCTGGACGGGTGCGAACCCCGGCGCGTATTTGCGCCAAGCATTTGGCCTTCCCGTCTCCGTGGAGAACGACGCGAACGCCCTCGCGGTAGCCGAAAAGCACTTTGGCGCGGCTCGGGCGGAATCGGATTTTGTCTGCATCACGCTGGGCACCGGAGTGGGAGGCGGTTGCTACGTCGGTGGGCGTCTCAACCGGGGCCGCCACTTCTTTGCCAACGCCATCGGCCATATTCCCATTGAAAGCGGAGGGCTGCCGTGCACGTGCGGGCTCAGCGGGTGCCTGGAAACCTACACCAATGCCCGAGCCCTTATCCGCTATGCGGCGCAGGGGAATTTCACTTCCGGGGAGGAAGTCATCGCGGCGGCGAATGCGGGCGATTCCACGGCCCGGATTGCGATTCTGACTCTTGCCAAGTACTTGGCCATCGGTTGCGCCTCCATCGTGCAATTGCTCGACCCGGATTTGCTGATTCTTGCCGGCGGCCTGGCGCAAAACAACCCTCTGCTGTTGAGCGCGTTGGCCGAGAATTTGGCCCAACGGACCACCGTATGGCAGCAGCGCAAGCTGCGCATTGCCGCTTCCTCGCTGGGGTACTCGGCAGGCGTCCTCGGCGCCGCCGCCGTCGCCGCGGCCGGACGGGCGGACAGTGCCGATGGCACCGATGCTGGGTCATAGACCCTGGCCGACGAGCCGCTTCAGAGGCTATTGTATTGGCCTATTCGGCCGGAGAGGGGATCGCCAAGGCGCCAGCAGGAAAGCTCTTGCCCTCGTCCCGCCAGCCCGGGTTTCTCACCGCGCGTGGATGCTGTTAGGGAGCTGCCGGAAGGGCGGGGCTTTAGCCCCGCCGAAATCGCGGCTCCCACCCTTGGTTCGTTCCGCGCCCCGCGCAGCCCCGATGCATCGGGGCTGCGCGGGGCGCGGAACACGGGAATAATTAGCAAGACCTTGTAACGGCGGGGCTGAAGCCCCGCCCTTTTAAACCCGTGGTGAGAAATCCTGGCCAGCCCTGAATCTGCCGGCCCTACAAATGAATGATGACGACTTCGTGGACAGAGGAGGTTCCCAGGCGTATCTGATTTCCTTCCACGGAGATTTTGGCTTCACGGCTTAGCGCTTGAGCTTTCGAAAATCGCTCGCTGATTTGTATTGTGGTCTCGTACGTCATGGGTTCCTCCATCTGCGGGGGAAGAACCAGCTTGCCTCTGGCGAAGGCTGCCGCCGTGGCCGTGGCCGGCGCGGAAAAGCAGATGAGGTGGACGAGGAGGCGTCCACGGGCTTCGTCGTGGGTTAGCACGACCTCGACATTTAATGGAGCTTGGACCTTAACCCGCGGTTGCGGATTCAGAAACCGTATGAGGTTGCGGATCAGGTGGCGATTCTCCGGAATTCGGAAGTTGCTCATCAAGGAAGCGTCGGGACAACACGGAACATAGATCGTCTTGCCCTTCCCGTGCTGCCCGACAAAAACTGCCGGCCCCACGGTTTCAGCCGCCGAGAGCGGGAAAGTTGGCGGCTCAGGCGCCGTACCCGGAACGATGGGTGGTTCAAGTGGGGAGCGAAACGCCACGAGGAGTTCACCATACGCTTTGGCCTGCGTCGCCTCGAACACCGCCGCAGGACCCCAGGTCAATGCGGGCCAGTCCGGCGGAATGTTCTCCAGCAGAATCCGCCCATCTCCTTGGCTTAATCCTCCCGGCAACCGGACATAGTTGTCAGGATACCCAAGGATGGGTTTGACCAACCGCACGCCCAGCAGTCCTGCGAGGGATGACTGTTCCTGCAAGTTGCCGTACCGGTCGTAGAGGCCGCTTAATCCCGTGACCAGGAGGTTACCGCCCCCAGAAACGTACTCATCAAATAAGTTGATTTCCCTTTCGCTCAGAATCGCCGCGTTCGGCAAATAAACGACCGGGAACTCACGCAGGCGCGCGGCCGAAACATTCTCATCCATGATCGTGCCCAGCGTGATGTGCGACTGCACCAGCGCTTTGTGTGCGCCCGAAAAAGCCGTGAAGTATTTGGGAGCGGCTTCGCGCGCAAACCAATCGCGGCTACGGCTCGAGTAGTAGAGCCCGACTTCCTGGATCGGCGGGTGCTTGAAGTATTCGTTCTTTTCGCGGACTTCGCGGAAGACTTGCCCCAATCGCTCATAGGCGAGGGGATCTAAGGTACCGTCGTAATTGACCTTATCAACGACCGTGCACTGCGTCCCATGGGCCGCGTAGGTAAGGACTTCCCATTCCATCTCGGCCACGGGGCGTACGGTGGGATCAAAGTATTCGTAGACAGACCGGGAGGTGGCAATTTGCGTGGGCCCGCCGAGGCGGGCTCCGGCAATGAACAGTGCCAGGAGGCTGGGATTATAGTAGCCGAAAATCCAGGGCAGCCCCTCACAGGTGACAAAATCCCCGTTCAGGGCCTGCCTCACCGGCAGCTCGCCTTCGATCCAGGAAAAAGGCGGGTATCCGTGATAGTTGAAGTCCACGGCGACCTCCGGCCTCTTCGACTTCACGAAGGAGTGCAAATCCTGAGAAAAGCGGGTGTTGGAACTGGCTCGAAATTCCAGAATCTTCTCCCAGTCTGGGTCCCAACTGGGCTTTTGGGGGCGCGGAATTTCGATGTTATATTGCTGCTGGAAAAGGCGTCCGCAATTCTCACACCAGCAACCGTAAGGGGGTCCGAATCCGTAATCCAGCATGTCAACATGGAAGCCCGCTATTTCATACTCTAATAATTCTGTCATCGCCTGTTTATTATATTTAAGGTAATCAGAGTTGTAGCACAGGCGGGCGGGAATATCTTTCCCCGTCACGTCTTTCATCCGCCATTCCGGATGGGCTTCCCAAGCGGCGGTATCGTATTGAATCTGGAAGTAAGCGATGATGGGCAGGTTGTGGGGCTGGGCCTCGTCCAACACCTCGCGCAGCAGGTCGCGCCCGTGAAGATTGGGACACGGGCGTACGACCTTGGAATGATAGTAAGAGAAGTCCTGATCTTTCATGAAGATGACAGCATATTGGGCCCGGGCACTGACCAGGCGTTCGACAATCTCCTTGCCGGTCGCCCGCGCGTAGAAAATCCGATCCTTGTCGTTCGCTGCCGTCGGGCCAACCTCGATGCCGACCATGAGCCGGCGATACCAAGGGAGATTGCTCTCTGCTCCCGGCGCTCCCACGGGGACTGCCCCCGAGGGGACTGCCTGGTTAGCCGCCGTCAGCGCTCTGCCGTTCTTGGTCGCGGCCCCAGTGGAAATCGTTGCTGCCGTCGCCGCCTTCAATATGTCTCTTCTTGTGAAGGATTTTTTCATAATGCCTCTCTTGGAAATGATTGAGATAGATAACCCGCCAGACTGCGGGAGCCCAGGCTCTGAGGCCAGCGCGCGCGGTCAATGGCCAGCCCGCGCTGCTTCTCCGGTTCGGCGGCGTCCACGCCCGTGTACTCAGTCAGCGAATCCAGGGCAACGAAGATGTAGCGGTCATAAGAGAACGGGCGCCGCAACTTGGACATGCGATCAATTTACGCGCGATGCCGCGTGGAGGCAATAGTGAACCGAACCGGCGAGGGCTGGCGGGCGCGAAAAACCGCGGACCTGCAAAACAGGTCCGCGCTACGCTTGCTCTCGGTCTTACCGGCCATTTGGCTGTCTCACCCCGTTGCGGAAGCAGGGCGCCCCGCTCCGATCGTTCACGCCCGAGATGAGGCGATGTCTCCTCACTTCAACAAGGTTCCGCCGTCCGCATTTTCTACCGATCCCACACTGTAGGCACTCCTTCGTAAACTGCGTGAGCGATTGTGACCAAGCACGTGAGCCGGATTGAACTGACACTGAATCAAGCCAAGGCTATAAGAACAGGGCCTCTCGGATTTGGCGCGACGCCTTCCCCCAATAGGCGCGCGGCCGAATCGGGCACGAGAGTCCAACTGGCGAGTCCGGGGTAGCTCTGCGAAAGTTGAAGAAAGACAGCATCATCAGGGAGTTGTACCTCTGGACGGCGCAACAGTGGCGAAACCGATTTGCCCTACGAAGAAAAAGGAGAAACGTCAATGGTAAAGACCCTTGTTACACTTTTGGTTGCATTGAGCTCATTGAGCGCGCTAGCTCAAACCGAGCCGCAAAAGACCGGCACCGTGCCGATTTACCGGATCATCGTCGTGGCGCGGACTACCCAGGCCATTAATTACCGCCACCGCAGCGGAAGCACCAGGATTAACTTCCAAGGGACCACCCTTCTGCCTGAGGCCCGAGGCAATGCCCAGGTCGCGAGCAAGCAGGGCGCAATCCGTATCGAATCTGAGTTCCATGGCCTGGAGTCGGCGAGCAAGTTCGGTCCCGAGTACTTGACCTACGTCTTGTGGGCGATCAGTCCGGAGGGCCGCCCGGTTAACCTGGGCGAAGTCCTGTTCGGCACCGATGGCAAAAGCAAGTTGAATGTGACCAGCAATCTGCAAGCTTTCGGCTTGATCGTGACCGCCGAACCCTACTTTGCGGTGACGCAACCCAGCGACGTAGTGGTGATGGAGAACGAAGTGAGAGCGGATACCAAGGGACAGTTTGAGGAAGTTGAGGCGAAGTACGAGCTGCTGAAGAGGGGACAGTACGAACTCAATGTCAATCCGGCCGAGCTTCAACCGATAAGCATGGATTCGAGAACCCCGCTCGAGCTTTACGAGGCTCGCAATGCGGTGCGAATCGCCAAATGGACCGGAGCGAAACAGTATGCTGCGGACTCGCTGAATAAAGCCGAAGTGAGTTTGCAGAGCGCGGAGGACTATCAAGCGCGAAGAGGCAATAAGAAGTCTGAGATCACCGCGGCGCGCGAAGCCGTACAAACCGCCGAGGACGCTCGCATCATTACCGTCAAGAAGATAGATGCGGAACGCCAAGCGAGCGAGCTCCAGGCTTCCGCCGATGCCGAAGCCCGGTCGAAAGCCCAGGCAGACGAGGCAACCCGGCAGAAGAAACGTGCCGAGACCGAAGCCGCCGAGGCCAAGGCCCAGACGGCCCAAAATCAAGTGACGTCGGACGCTGCGGCAGCCCAAGCCCGAGCTGC
>Ga0187865_1001403_pt1 | contig 27810 bp, 27 predicted proteins | sample June2016WEW_11_1_2_FD_132989 | JGI IMG/M metagenome (GOLD analysis project Ga0187865, IMG submission 132989) | Peatland microbial communities from SPRUCE experiment site at the Marcell Experimental Forest, Minnesota, USA - June2016WEW_11_100 | ecosystem: Environmental > Terrestrial > Soil >...
CCCGCCTTACGGCTGACCACGCATGACTCGGGGCCAAGACGGCTCGCTACGCCTTTCTTGTACGGCTCTCTCATCCGCTACTCAATGCCGGTTTATCCCGGCGCTCCAAGCTAAAGCATGCCCAGACCACAAGGGACTGCGTGCCTGCCCCTTTCAACTCGCGCACCCGTCGATCACCGTACGCTTGCCGATGGACCGGATGACGAAGCGCTCACCGCGGTCCAGCATGGGTTCCAGCAACTTCTTGCGGTCGCCGCCACGATCCATGGTCCAGGCGCCTCGACCCGGACCATCATTCGACAGACCTGCCTCCCGCCAAGTGCGCAGCATTCGGTTTCATGGTCGACTGGTCTCGTGTCTTTCCTTCCACAGCTCACCGGGGTGGGGTGGCGGGCGGTTTTGCCGGGGCCGCCGCGGCTGGCGGGCTCTGCTGAACCGGCGCCGTTACCGGCAGCAGGCTCTGTATCAATGTCTCGATGGGGATTGCTGCGTTCAGTGGCTCGACCGGTACGGGGCCGGTAGAATCGATCCCTGGAGTCCGCGGTTCCTTGCCCGTGTTTGGTTTGAGAAATGGCGTGGGATACTTCAACTCAACCACGGGCTGACCCGCGGGGATCGGGCGAACCAGCTCGGGCGTCACAATGACAATCAGTTCCGTGTTTTGCTTGGTAACGGATTTGGACTGGAAGAGCTTTCCCAAGAGCGGGATGTCTCCGATGAAAGGGATCTTCTCGAGCGTATCCGTCGTCCGATTATCGAGGAGTCCCCCGATCGCGAAGCTCTGTCCTTCGTTTAATTCGACCTGCGTACTCAGCTTGCGCGTGGTCAGCGCCGGGACAATGAAGCCGCTTACCGACAGTCCGTTCGTGAAATCCAGGGCGCTCACTTCGGGCGTCACTTCCAAGTGAATGGTTCCGCGCGGCGTGATGCTGGGAGTGAACGTCAAACGTACGCCAAACTCGCGGAATTGAATGGTAACCATCGGAGTGCCTCCCGTGCCCGAACTCACACTCGGGAATGGGAATTCCCCGCCGGCCAGAAAGCTTGCCTGCTTGCCATTCTGCGCCAGCACGTTCGGCTCGGCGAGGATTTGGAGGAGACCCTTTACTTCGAGCGCTTTAATGGTTGCTCCCAGATTTAGATCCGTGCGGAAGAAGAAGAGATTGAGAGCATCCGCAATGGTCGTCGTGACCGCGGTTTTGTTTTGGAGAGGCGAGAATACCGGAGGCGAGGATTGTTGCGTGGTTGCAGATCCAATGGTATTAGCCGCGCCGGTGCTGAGAATGTTCAACCCCAGTTGTCTGCTGGTATTCCGGTCGACACTCGCAAACTTGACCCTCAATAGAATCTGCGCCTCCGGAGGCGGTACATCCACATACAGCAGGTTCACGGTCTTTCCCAGCGTGGAGGCGATCGAGACCGCGCGGTCCGCGCTGGCCACATCCTTGACCGTCCCCCGCAAAAAAACGGTCTCGTTCTCAAAGCTCAAATGGACGCTCTGTCCGGGCAGTTCCCGTTCTATTTCACGCTGGATGCCTTCGACACGTCGATTCGCCAGGAAGGTGCTGGCCACCACCGTGATATCGAAGAAGCGCCTGGTTCCTCCCTCCTGCCAGATGATCAGGCTGGTCACCCCCGGCGTCTTGGCGTTCAGAAGTAACTGGTGCGGGCTGATCGCCGTACCCTCCGCTATGTCTCCAAAGCCGACGGAAATGCGCTCCAAGGGAAGCGCGTTATCAATGATCACGGACTTTCCAACAGTCAGCAGGAGATTGGTCGGTGAATCCTGGTCTGACTGCGCCGGGGGCTCGGGTGCTGCCGGAGGCCGGCCTTCCGTCTGCTGGCCGGCGGCGGCGTTCCCCAATGACAGGGCCAGCAGACAGGCCACCCGCATCGTCGCAACGCCGTACCACTGCCCGGTTCTCATGGCTTCCCTCCAGGCCGGCTGAATGTGACTTGGGTATGCACGGCGCCATTCGACACTTCGATGGTGTACAGACTGGGTGCGGCAGGTCTGGCCGGGACCGGCGCTGCCGGAGGCACGTCCGGCGGTGCGCTCTTGGGCTGGACGGATGGAACCGGCGCCGGAGCGCGCGCGCCGCCGAAAAGATCCGACATGATCATACCCGGCAGCCCGGAGACCTCAGTATCCATGGGATTCCGCAACACCAATTGAATATGCGTTTCGTTGCTGGCGAGGCTGAGAATCTCAGCCTGGGCCGGGGTGACCAGCAGATTGACCACCTGCGCTTGTTCCGGCTTGCCTTCCCGATCTTTCTGGAAATTCACGCCGGCGGAAAGGACCTGAATGTTCTGCAGAAGCGTCCGTACCTTAGGTCCGTCGAGTGCGTTTCCTCCGGGCGGAAGCCCTGTGATCAGCACATCCACGCGCATTCCCGGGACGACGAATCCGGCGAGGCCCACCACCTCGTTCACCTTCACCGCGCACGCCCTCATTCCCGGCGGAATCGTCGCGGCCAAACCGCCGCCTGAACCTCTGGGGGCAAGCCGATTTTCCGTCACCAGCTCACCTTCGTAGATCGAGGATACAACCCCCCGGTTCCGGAGGGTATCGCGTCTGAGGATCGCGCCTGCCGGCGGTGGGCCGGACCAGGCGGCGATTCTCAGGTCGGCGTCTTGAATGAGCGTTCCGGCTGCCAGATCCCGGGCGGCCACCACGAGTTCCACGGCCGGCGGCGCCTTCCTGGGGGTCACTTGGCTTCCGACTGCCCTATAGACCAGATAACTGGCGCACACCGATAGCACGAGCGCGCACGAGACAATGATCAATACTCTCCTGTTCATTCAGGGAATCCCTCATAGTCCGCCATGGGTCTTTCCCGCCCCTTTCTCAGCCGCCCGCGTGCCTCCGCGGGTCCGGCGCCTAATGCGCCACCGCTGCGGCCGGCTGCTTTCGCGCCATCAGATACAGAGAAGGCAGCACAGCCGGCCCTCCGGCGTCCCTCATTCTCTCCCATCCAAGCCGCCCGCTGAACAGGTTCTTCCGCCCATAGAGCGCCATGTCCAGCCGGTCGTTCATGCCGAGTTTGTGGAATAGTTTGTACAGATAAACTTTCACCGTGCCTTCGGTAATTCCCAGCGAAAACGCGATTTCCTTGTTCTTGAGACCTTGCGCCACCAACGAGACAATCTGCCCCTGACGTTGCGTGAGAGCAACCAACTTCTGCGACAACATGCTCTCCAGGAGGTCTTTGTCAAAGTGCAGCGCGCCTTGATGGACATTGCGTACCGCCGCCAGGAAATCGTCGATCGATATATTGCCGGGAAGAATGCTGCGTACACCCAACCGGATCGCCTGAAAAGCGAACTCGCCTTCCAGTTCCTGGCCCCACAGCACGATCTGGCAGCGGCTGTCGGCAGCCCGTATCTCGCGCAATTCCGACAGTTTGACTCCCCACAACAGGTGAATCAGCAGCACGTCCGGCCGGGTGGACTTCAGGCAGTCGAGCGTGCCGGATAGACTATCTCGACTGGCAACCAGTTCCAGATCCGCGTGGGTGCGGAAGACTGCCGCCAATCCTTGGGCCACAAACGATAGCTGCGTATAGAGCGCGATCCGAATTCTGTTATCTGAGTTCACAGCGTTCTCCAGTCATTCGCCTCGCCCTGGCTTGCACGCACGAGTCTCATGCTCAATACTCGTCGGTTCAGTAGAAATACTTTATGCCGGCAGCCAAATGGTTATCCGGCGGCACTCAGCCGGAGGTGTGGACAACTGTTTCCAGTTCCATTGCGGCAGCATGCTCGCGAAGGCACGGGAAGGGTTGTGAAGTAACCGCGGGCCGTCCGGGGAACGTTCCCCCAACCGGCGCTTCCGGCTTTTCCCGAGAACCGCCCGCAGAGAGCGGGAAATGAGCGCGCCAGCCGACCAGCCGGGATTCCGTTGGTTGAAGACAACCCCGCGGATCCGGAGTGCCGCGCCGTTCCGGACGCCCATAACCGAACGCTCACCGGGAAGAAGGACCTTGATCTGGATTTCCGAATTGTCCTTCCCCACGGCTCCGTCCGGTACGTTGCCATGCGCACCCTCCCCGGCGGCGCCGGTTCGCCGCTGTGTAGCATCCCGCACGACAATGGAAAACCGGCCGTCTCTACGGGAAAAACCTTATTTCATACATCAGTTTGACCGCTAAATGCGGGTTTACATTCTTACATTACTTGTGCTTTCAAATGAGACTCCCGATAAGGAAGAAAGAAGCGTGCGGGAAGCGACTGTCACCGGACAGATCGCTCGGAGTCCTGGAGATGAGGGGACGGGCACTCCTGCTCGTGGGTCGCCCGGCCACCGATGATTCGTCTGTTGCTACATTCCGAAGACGTCGATCTGGCAGCCCTTCTTGCGCCGACCCTGGGCAGCGGGTTCTCTACCTTCTTCGAACGGCGCCGGGACCGGGTAAGGGAACTCATCTCTCAGGGGCAGTGCGATGTCCTCATCCTCGACCTGAATTCCAATTCGTACCCGATTCAGCAGCAATTCGAATTCTTCGACGAAATCCGCGATTTCGGCGTGCCTGTGGTCGTGATGACCGATGACGACAGCAAGGCCATGGCGATGGATCTGGTGGAGCGCGGCGTCTACAACTACATCCGCAAGCCGCCTGTCCTGCCGGAGCTGAAGATTGTCGTCCGCCGGGCCCATGAATTCGCCGTATTAAAGCAGGAGCTGGAACGGGAACGCCAATCGTTGGTCTCTTCCGGCTGCGACCACCTGATCGGTTCCAGCGCACGCTTCCAGGTGGTCTACGGTCTGATCCGGCGCGTGGCCAAGCTGGATGCTCCCGTGCTCATCACCGGTGAGAGCGGGACCGGCAAGGAGTTGATCGCCCACGCGATTCATAACCTGAGCAACCGAAAGGAACGCCCATTCGTCGCCGTTCCCTGTGGGGCCATTCCGGATACGCTCATCGAAGCGGAGTTGTTCGGCGCCGAAAAGGGAGCGTTCACGGGCGCGGCTACCAGGCGAAAAGGGTACATGGAAGAGGCCGGCAACGGAACCCTCTTCTTTGACGAGATTGGAGAGTTCAGCGCCTACACGCAGGTCAAGCTGCTGCGGGCGCTGCAGGAGCGGGAATTCAGCCGCTTGGGAAGCAGCCAACTGATCCCACTACAGTCCCGCCTGCTGTTCGCCACTCACAGAAACCTGCTGGAGATGGTGGCGGAAGGATCCTTTCGCGAGGATCTGTATTACAGGGTCAACGTCATGGGCATCAAGTCCCCGGCGCTGCGGGACCACACCGAAGATATTCCACGGCTGGCTCAGCATTTCTTGAAGGAATACTCGCGCCTCTACCAGCGATCGATGTCCAGCGTGAGGCCCAATGCCATGGCCCTGCTGCTGGAGTATCCGTGGCCGGGAAATGTCCGTGAACTGGAGAACGTGATCCAGGGAGCCATCATCCTGAGCGACGACGACACCATCCAACCTAAGGATCTGCCCCAAACCATGCAGCACCCGGACCTGCTGGGCCTGGGGGACTCTCTGCCCGGAGCTTCCTTCGAAGAACAAATGCGGGACTACAAAATCAAGCTGGCGCACGCGGCCCTGGCCGAGTGCCACGGAAACAAGACGCTGGCGGCCCGCAGCCTCCAGATTTCCAGGACTTATCTGCATCGCCTCATCAAGGGTCCGGAAGAAGAAGACGAACCGGTGTCGGCTTCCACGGGCGCCTGACTCGCGGCGTTCCTGGTGCGCTGCTCTTGCCGGGCACGGCGCCCCGGTCTCTGCCCGCCCGTTGTGCTTGCTAAAGCGCCGCGGGCGCGTGAGGGGCGCTCAAAGCCGTTCGGCCTCGCAGTCGGTTACACTCCTTTGAGGAGCACCAAACTTGAGAATTCAGAAAGCGGTGATCACGGCTGCCGGCCAGAATCAGCGGGCGCTTCCGCTGCAAACTCTCATCGACCGGGATGGGCAGGAGAAATCGGTCCTTGGGATTCTGATCGAGCAGGCCCTGGCGGCCCAGGTGGAGGAGATCTGCGTGGTGGTCTGGCCGGGCGACGAGACGCGCTACGCGCAGGCGGCCGGCAAACGCGCCGGATGCGTGCGCTTCGTCCCGCAGGCGCAGCCGCTCGGTTATGGGAACGCCATCTATTGCGCGCGCGAATTTCCCGGCGACGACCCCTTCCTGCACCTGGTGGGAGATCATCTCTATGTCAGCGGCGCGTCGAAGCCCTGCGCGCAACGGCTGGTGGAACTGGCGGAGACCGAGCAATGCGCGGTTTCCGGGGTCCAGCCGACGCGGGAAGGCCTGCTGCCGCGGTTCGGCGCCGTGGGCGGGCGGCGCGTGCCGGGGAGGCCGGGGATCTATCGGGTGGACGCGGTGATCGAAAAGCCCACGCCCACCGAAGCCGAGCAGCGCTTGACGGCGCCGGGAATCCGGGCCGGTTTCTATCTGTGCTTTTTCGGCATCCACGTGCTGACACCGGCGGTGATGGAGTTTCTGGGGCGCGGCGCGGCGACGCTCTCCGCGGCCCTGGCCGAGCTGGCCAGGCACGAGCAGTACCTGGCGGTGGAAGAAACCGGCCGGCGCTACGACCTCGGCGCGCGCTACGGATTGCTCACCGCGCAAGTGGCCCTGGCGCTGAATGGCCAGGACCGCGGCCAGGTGCTCTCCAACCTGCTCGAGCTGCTGGCGGACCGGGAGATGGCGCGTGAGTAAGCTGACCGGCGTCATCACCGCGAGCGACCTGGAAACGCGCAATCGATCGCTCGATGCGCTTTGCCACGGCGCATCTCTGGAAGAGCTGCTCGATGAGTGCCAGGCGCTGGACGGCTTTCGCCGCTCGAGCGACAACCTGTACGAGCGCGTGCGGGCACTGTTCTTCCTGTATGCCATCCACCGCTTTCACATCCCCTTGCGGCCTCGGGCGGGGATGCAAGCGCCAATTCCCTTCCCCGGTTACGTCAACCTTTTGAAGCGGCGCTTCGAGGAGGCCATCGACATTTTCCTGGCCGCTCAGACCGCCGGCGGCCCCAGCGCCGCCATCTCCAGCGCGCTTGCCGCCGGCTACCGGGCGCTGGGCTTCCAGACTCTGGCCGACCAGGTGCGCCGCAGCGTGCGCTCGGTGCGCGGCAACCAGTGGATGTTCCGCACCGGCCATCCGGCGGACTATCCGTTGCGCATCCGCCCCGAGCTTCTGGCCTGCGACGCCGCGCAGCCGCTGTTTCCGATTCTGCGCGAGGCCACGCCGGTGCGCATGGACCTCACCCACAGCGGATGGAGCGACATCTTCTTCCTGGGAATGGATTTCCCGGAAGGCGCGCGGGTGCTCAACATCTCGATTGACCTGAGCGTGCGCGGCGCCGGCGAGCCCAAACCGCCCGTGGAAGCGTACTTCCGCGTGATCGATCAGCCGCTGCTGCGCCTGGTGAGCGTGGACCTCAAGGCCAGCGCCGAAATCACCACCATCGCCGAGATCTTCGATTTCGCGCGCGACTACCTCGGTCTGCTGAAAGCCGCCGTAATCGCCTCCGGCATTGTCCCCCCGGGGATGGAAGGTGGGGCATGCTTTAGCTTGCCCTCCCTGTCCGAAGTATTGGTTAAGCTGACCGGCCGCCCCGGCCACGGCATCGAAATCGTGAGCAAGGTCAACGACATCCCAAAGGGTTCGCGCCTGGCCGTATCCACCAGCCTGCTGGCGTGTCTCATCGCCGTGTGCATGCGCGCCACCAGCCAGATCCACGCACTCACCGGCGGCATGGAAGAGCACGACCGGCGCTTGGTCGCCGCGCGCGCGATTCTGGGCGAGTGGCTGGCGGGCTCCGGCGGCGGCTGGCAGGATTCCGGCGGCGTCTGGCCGGGCATCAAGCTCATCCACGGGGTGTGCGCGCAGGAGGGCGATCCCGAATTCGGCGTCAGCCGCGGGCGCCTTCTGCCCGATCACAAAATCTTCAGCCTCGCCGAGGTGCCGCACCAAACCCGCGAGAAGCTCCAGCAGAGCCTGGTGCTGGTGCACGGCGGGATGGCGCAGGACGTGGGTCCCATCCTCGAAATGGTGACGGAGAAATACCTCCTCCGCTCGGAGACCGAGTGGCGCGGCCGGCAGGAAGCCATCGGCATTCTCGACGAGGTGATGGGGCACTTGAAGAACGGCGACGTCCGGACCATCGGCGCTTGCACCCAGCGGAATTTCGACGGCCCCATCCAGACCATTATTCCGTGGGCCGGAAACCTGTACACGGACACGTTGATCCGGCGCGTGCGCGCGGAAATGGGCGAGGACTTCTGGGGCTTTTGGATGCTCGGCGGGATGTCGGGCGGGGGCATGGGGTTCCTGTTCAGCCCGCGGCGTAAACCCTCCGCCCAGGAGCGGCTGGGGGCCATCATGCGCGAGACCAAGCGCGAGGTGGAGCACGCCATCCCGTTCGCCATGGAGCCGGTGGTATACAATTTCGCCATCAACGAGCGCGGAACCGAGGCGGCGCTCTTTAGCGGCGGCCGTGCGCTCATGCCCGCCGACTACTACACGCTGGCCGTGCCTCCGCTGCTGCGCACGGAATCGCGTCTGCTTTCCCCCGTGCGCCGCGCGGAGCTGGACCGGTTCACGGCGGCGTGCCGCTCGGTGGCGGAGTTCTCCGGCATGGTCGAGCACCTCTTCGACCACCTGCTGCCGCGCGGCCAGGAGCAGGAAACCGACCGCTCTCAGAGCCTCGAGGGCCTTCTGGAAGCCCACGGGTTCGACCGCGTGCAGCACGAGCAGATCCAAGCCGACCTGCGCGGCGGCCGCATCGGCCTGGCGCAGAACCGCCTCCCGGCGAGCAGCCGCATCGAAGACGCCAACCCGGACGACCTGTTGGATGCCACTCACGGCTTGGCCAGTCACTACCGCCAGACGGGCATGGACGCGCTGGCGGCCGGCGCCGTGGCCGTGGTCTCGCTGGCGGGCGGCGTGGGCAGCCGCTGGACCAAGGGCGCGGGCGTGGTGAAGGCGCTCAACCCGTTCTCCAAGCTGGGCGGCAGGCACCGCAGCTTCATCGAAGTGCACCTCGCCAAGAGCCTGCGGGTGGGTCGCGCCAGCGGGGTGATGCCGCCGCACGTCATCACCACCAGCTACCTGACGCATGCCGCCATTGCGACGCATATACGGGCGGTGGAGAACTACGGCTACCCCGGCCCGCTGCTGCTTTCCCCGGGCCGAAGCATCGGTTTGCGCCTGGTGCCGATGGAGCGCGACCTGCGCTTCGCCTGGGAGGAAATGCCGCAGCAGTTGCTCGATGAGCAGGCCCAGAAGGTCCGCGAGAGCCTGCACGCCACGCTGATCGCGTGGGCCCGGCAGATGGGTGAAGGCGGCAACTACACCGGCAACCTGCCCATGCAGTGTTTGCACCCGGTGGGCCACTGGTACGAAGTGCCCAACCTGCTGCGCAACGGCACGCTGCTCCGCTTGCTGGAGGAGCGGCCGGGGCTGAAGCACCTGCTGGTCCATAACATCGACACCGCGGGGGTGGACCTGGACGCGGCGCTCCTCGGATACCATATCGAGGAAGGCGCGGCGCTGACCACCGAGGTAATCGCGCGCCACATCGAGGACCGCGGCGGCGGCCTGGCGCGCGTGGACGGCCGCGTGCGCCTGGTGGAGGGCCTGGCGCTGCCCAACGACGAGATCGAATCGCGCCTTTCCTACTACAACAGCGCCACCTACTGGATCGATATCGACCAACTGCTAACTGCGTTCGAACTGACTCGCGGCGACCTCGCGGACACAGAGAAGTTAAATGAGGCGGTAAGGCGCCTGGCCGCCCGCATGCCCACTTACATCACCCTGAAGGACGTCAAGAAGCGATGGGGCAAGGGGCAAGAAGATGTCTTCCCGGTAGCGCAATTCGAAAAGCTGTGGGGCGACATGACCGCCCTGCCGGAGCTGAAATGCCGGTTTGTGGTAGTGCCGCGGATGCGAGGGCAGCAACTCAAGGAGCCGGCGCAACTGGACGGCTGGCTAAGGGACGGGTCGGCGGGGTATGTAGAAGAGGTGTGCGGGTGGGATGGCACGCTTTAGCTTGCCCTCTGTCTCCGTGGCCGACTGAAGGCTTGCTTCACGATTTTGGCGTCGCCGCCGGTTCCATCGCGATGTTAGGTAGCGCTACTTCTTGATTAGTGTCTTGATTACTTCGCCAGTGAAAGCACCCGCGCACCTTGATGCTTCGACTGAAATGTCAGGGAGGACACCTCGCCGCTGGATGTGTCTTATCAGACGTCGAAGCGTCTTGGCGCGCCCCTCAAGGATTTCCTTGAACTTGGTCTTCTCCTGCTCTAGCCGCCATTCGATCTGATTTCGCAGCCCGGTCGGATACCCGGCTACCATCAAGGTCCGTCCCTCACGGACGAGCGGGTGGCTCACAATTGTCTCCGTCTGATAGATAGCCTCTTCAGCGAGATGAAACCCTGACGGAGCGTAGGTTGCGCGTTGGAGGCTGACGGGAGTAGCATGCCCAGCTTTGAGGACCTCCTCAGCGAACATCTGTTTAAAAGGAGTCATGTCAGTCAAGAGCTGCGAGGCGAGTTCAAGGGGTGACTCTGCGGTGTCCAACAGCCGCTTGGCTGCTTTGATGAGCGCACGATCACGGTTCAGATGCCCAGCGACATACAAACCCTTGTCTTCAGCGATGGCTACGAGCCACACGTGACCCGCGACATCAGGCGGGAGTACCTGATAGACGTGAGAATACAGGTCTTCGGCGGTGTCACTGTGCAGCTCCCTCAGCGCGATCGTGACGTACTCAGCTAGCCACCGGTAGCCCGCACCGAGGATAGCCTTGATCGTTGCAGCTAGCCCATTTTCAAATGGTGCAAGCCCGGCCTGGACTCTGAGTCGGACCTCGACGTACCGGCCTAACGAACCTTCCATTGTGATTGTTGTCTGGCGAGCGAGCTTTCCATGTTCAGGGTCGACGGCGCGCACCGCGACAACGAGAGCATTCTTAGTTGACGGGTGAGCCGTGACTGTCACTCTGAAATTGTGGTCGCCGAAGAGACAGTACGAGTCTGAGCCACGAACGAACGGCAACCCGGCTTGTTCAGCAACGTTGCCCAACTCGCCGATTACGCCCTCCTGAACCAATTCCAGAAGTCGCTCTTCAACTTGCTGGCACACTGCGGTCACTGACCCGCGCTCAGCCGAAGCGAAGATCCTTTGCAGATCGTCACGAACGCGCTGTTCAAGCGCCAGAACATTCGCCATCGGTATACCCTCTACCCCACGTGTCCGGAGGAGCGTGTACGCGGCTAGGTTTGCGGCGGCTGGAGAGCCGCGCCCGCAGGACTTCTACTGAGCAGTCGCAGAGCCCGCGTGTCGGCTCACCAAGGAAAAACCCCAGTGGCGCGCGACGATTCACACCCGCTTTGCTCAAGACAGGTAGTTCCACGAAATGCCTCGCACTTTGAAAGCGAGGATAACACAAATAGGCAGGCTGGCTGTGCGCCTCGCGTCCTCGTGGGCGCATTTCCCGGCGCGCAGGCGACAAAGATTCGCCCCGCAGTGGTGCTCTCGACGGGAGACTATCATCGACATAGCCCCGCGATCGTTTCTCCTGCGGTGGATGGGAACTATGCGGCAGGAGTGATCTCAATCTCCCTGGCGATACTGGTCGGCTCTGGAGCCGTTTCACCAAACTCCCGCAGAGTCTCGAGGTGGCCTGAAATTGCCTCCCGGATGTTCCGTTCGGTTTCGTCCAAGCTCTTTCCGGTCGTGACGCAGCCCGGCAAATCGGGGACGTATGCGGCCCAGTTCGTTTCTGCCCGCTCGAAAATCACGGCATATTTTCGGTTCATTCTTTCGCCTCCAGATTCGCAGCCTTCAGGATGGATTTCAAAGTTCCTTTGGGCAGCTCATCGCCCGGATGGCCGGGAATGGTGACCACGTTGGGTTTCGACGAATGCTTGTAGTGGCGATGGCTGCCGGTGGTGCGCACGTGCCGCCAGCCATCCGATTCAACCAGCCGGATGACATCTCGAACCTTCACCAGTCTACATTGTAATCCCAGGTGCTCCAGGTCGTGTTGAGCGGTTCGAGCGGTCACAGTACCGCGAATGCGGGGGCAGCAACTGAAGGAGCCGGCTTAACTGGACGACTGGCTGAGGGATGGGTCGGCGGGGTATGTGGAGGGGTTGTGCGGGTGGGATGGAGTAGGGGCCGCCAGCGCTCACGTCGAAACGCCAACAGCGGGGTGATGGGCGGTTACGTTGCCCGTCCCTGAGACTCCTCCGCGCTTTTCCGTACGCGGAGCAGCCAGAGCTGGCCCTTCCTGGGCCAGGGGGGTCGCTCGGAATGGGAAGGACGAAAGATAGTGGTCTAACGGAGGCGGTTGAGTTTACAATCGATAGCGGCCAGGAAGCCAAAATCGCTGGGATAAGTTCACCGGCAGCCTGGCACTTGCGGCTTGCGATGTCTGGAAATCGAGGTGATAACCTCATGGCGTTCAGATGTGCTGTCGTGAAGCGAGCGGTTGCGCCCTTTGTGGTCCTGGTCCTCGCCGGTAATCTCACGCTGGACGCCAGGCCGCCGCAACAGCCACCCATCTCGCCGGCTGAAACTGCTCGTGTGCGCGATAGAGTCAAGAGCCTGCCGGCCGGAACTCGCGTCAAGGTGATGCTGTTCGACTACAAGACTGTGGGTGGGACCCTGCAGAGCGTGGATGACGACGGATTCACCGTCATGACACTCAAGAAAGCCCCCGGGCAACGGCGGTTCCGGTTTGAGGAAGTGCGCTCGGTTAAGCGTCCCTCAAAGATCCCGGTGGGGGCCTGGGTCGCCATAATCGGTGGTGGCGCTTTCCTTGTCTTCGCGATCTGGTTTCACCAGGTAGACAAGAACACGTGAACTGACTGAGGGGAAAATGGGGGGCCAAGGCGCCAGCGGGACCAGATACCAATTTCGGGAACGCTCGGGGCTGTCCCCAAGATTGAGTTTGGCATTTCGGGGAGCAACTCGAGGAACCGGCGCAACTGGACGGCTGGCTGAGGGATGGGTCGGCGGCGTATGTGGAAGGGCTGTGCGGGTGGGCGGGGATGGAAGTTGTGGACGTGTCTGCGCAATCTGGATGATGCAAGAATCCGCTGGTCTCGCGACCCTACGACTCGCCAGTTGTTGGGTCAGTGTTCCATATGCTCCGGGCGATCTTCCAGGTCCCGCCCGCCTGCCGCCGGAGAACGTGCATGCCCTTGAAGCGCATCAAAGCCGGCTGTCCGCCTGACTTTGGCGTGGCCGTCCAACTACAGGCGTATGCATGGCAGGCCAAGTCGTCGCGGATCACAGTCTCGCCGTGAGCGAACTGAAGATACTTTATCGTGACACGGTCCAGAAAATCGCGCAGCCATTGCCGGAGATCGTCGCCGGTCTTGGCCGCGACATTCGGTGGCATGAACACTGAGTCGTCACTCAGGAGGGCGAGGTATCTATCGATGCCGCCAGCCTCAATCGCCGCAACCTCCTCTTCGGTCACCGCGAGCACGCGCTGGCGGTCACGATCCAAAGCATCAATCATCTACGAAACCTCCACTCTGAAGAACCGAATATACAATCCGTCTGCATCATACGCCGATACTCCGGCGAGGGAAAGCCCGGACCTGTTTTTCGGGTCAAAGCGGCGCCCGGTCGCCGCGGAGAGAGTAGCCGGCCCAATGGGCTGGCGGCAGCGCGTAAGAGCGTAGCGACGGAGCGGTCTCTGCCGCGGTGGATGGGGAACTATGCGGGCCGGCCTGAGCGGTGGCAGTGCCGGAACCTCCGCGAGCGGCAGCCCTCGGCAGAACTCTGCCGCGAATGCGGGGCCGGAATCGGATACAATGGCCGCATCCACCCAAGGAGCACGCATGATTCGACGCATCGGCATCGCACTTTTACTGGCTGCCGCCGGCTTGGCCCAGGATGTCTCACGAATGGACCAGGTGGTGCAGTCCTACGTTTCCAACAAGACGTTCATGGGATCGCTGCTGGTGGCCCGCGGAGACCAAGTACTGTTGAGCAAGGGTTACGGCTCGGCCAACCTGGAGTGGAACATCCCCAACTCGCCTGCCACCAAGTTCCGGCTGGGATCCCTCACCAAGCAGTTCACGGCGGCCTCGATCCTGCTGCTGGAAGAACGTGGCAAGCTGAAAACGGACGATCTGGTGAAGAAGTTCGTGCCGGATGCGCCCGCCGCGTGGGACAAGATCACCATCTTCCACCTGCTGACCCACACTTCGGGGATTCCGAATTTCACCGGCTTCCCCGACTACCGGTCCCAGGAGCCATTCGCTGCCACGCCTGAGAAGCTGGTGGCGCGTTTCCGCGACAAGCCGCTCGATTTCCAGCCGGGCGAAAAGTGGAGCTACAGCAACTCGGGATACGTCCTGCTGGGCTACCTGCTGGAGAAGGCCAGCGGCGAGAGCTACGAGAAGTTCGTGCAGGAGAACATCTTCGGGCCGCTGGGCATGAAGGACTCGGGCTACGATTCGAACTCTGCCATCATCCCGCGGCGCGCGGCGGGCTATGCGCCGGGCAAGGACGGGCCGGTGAACGCGGGCTTCATCCACATGAGCATCCCCTTCTCGGCGGGCGCGCTGTACTCCACCACCGAGGACCTGCTGCGCTGGGAACAGGGGCTGTTCGGCGGTAAGTTGCTCTCGGCCGCGTCGCTGGCCAAGATGACCACGCCGTTCAAGGACGACTACGCATGCGGCGTGGGTGTGCGTACCGTGAGCGGGCACAAGGTGATCGACCACGGCGGCGGGATCGAAGGTTTCAATACCTTTCTGGCCTACTATCCCGAGGACAAGCTGACGGTGGTGGCGCTGGGCAACCTGAGTGGAGACGCACCCCAGCAGATCGTCACGCGCCTGGCGGCGGTAGCACACGGTGAGAAGGTGGAACTGCCCTCGGAGCGGAAGGAGATCACGCTTGCACCGAAGATCCTGGAGCAGTACGTGGGCACCTACGAGCTGGCGCCCAAGATCAACGTGATGATCACGCTGGAGGGCGCTCAACTGATCAGCCAAGTCTCGGGACAAGGCAAGATGCCGCTGTTCGCCATGTCCGAGACGAAGTTCTTTCCCAAGGTGGTGGATGCCGAGATCGAATTCGGCAAAGACGACAAAGGCGCAGTCACGTACCTGGTGCTGCATCAGGGCGGGCGTGACGTGAAGGCGCCGCGCACGAGCGACAAGGTGGCGCAGCGCAAGGAAATCGCGGTTTCGCCCAAGATCCTGGCACAATACACCGGCACTTACGAAATGCGGCCTGGGTTCGACCTGGTAATCACGCTCGAAGGCGACCAGTTGGTCTCACAGGCTACCGGGCAGGGTAAGATCCCGTTATTCGCGGAGTCGGAAACGAAGTTCTTCCCCAAAGTGATCGACGCCGAGATCGAATTCCTCAAGGACGACAAGGGCGCCGTGACTCACTTGATGCTCCATCAGGGCGCAGCGGAGATCAAGGCTCCGCGGAAGTAGAGCGCCGGATCAGCCGGCCCTATTTGGGCGGCCATATTCGGAACTCGCCACTGCAGTGCAGCAGGCCCATCACGTACCACATGCCATCGTAGTATCGGTATTGCCCCGACGGGATCGGTGAGTTCCACAGGGCCTCGACGAACTTCGCCGCGCGCGGTTCGGTCGCGGCCAGACTGGCCACGGCGTTGGTGGCAACCAATGCGGTCGAGTGGCTATTACCCAACTGGTTGCCATCCAGCGTGAATTGGTTTCCATACGCGTCCATACCCTTGGACTCGAAGAAAGCCTGGATCCGGTCGCTCAATTGCCGCTCCCTGGGATCGGCCGCCCACCAGGACCAATCCACGGACCAGTTTGCCGCCGTGCGCCAGGCATCCGGTCCGAAATTGGCGCTTCTCCCGAAACCCGCAACCGGCGTGCCGTCGAAGTTCGCGTAGTTCGGAGCGAGGCCGGTCGTGGGGTTAGTGACCTTCTGGAAGAAGTCGCGGCTCACGGCAGTTGCTTCAGCCCAGAACGGCCGGTCTGCCACCGGGCCCCACCGCGCCCACAGTTCATAGAACGCCGGTAAGTGGTAGGAAGGGTCCGTGTGATCGGGTCTCCGGTTATTGGGCGTGAAGCGTACCATTTTGTGTTCGGCGTTGAATTCCGGCCCGTCGGTCTCGGGTCCTCTCACGGTTTGGCCGGTGATCGCGCCGCGGTTTTTCATGGCGTCCAAGAGCCGGTCCGCCTCGGCACGGTAATTATAGATGCCCGTGCCATTGCCCCAGCGTCCCGCGGCGAAATACAGGGCCATGGCCCAATACTCCTCCCCATCCGGCGCTGGCGATTCATCGTTGGGCGTGCCATTCGTTTTCATCGACCAGGAGAAGAAACCGTAACCGGGGTGGCTGGGCGAATCGTGGTACATGAAGGTTTTGGACCAGTTCCAGAGGGCATCGAACTCGGCTTTCTTATCGAGCTCGACCGCGATCGTCATGCCGTACGACATGCCTTCCGAACGCACGTCCTTATTGTTGATATCGGTAAGATACGCCAGCGGTCCGTTGGCATTCCGGCCAGCGGGGTAGTAGACCGTCTGCGTTTCCGCGTCTCCATGGAACAACTGCTGGAAAGCAGCGTCGATCTTCTGGGCGATCTCTTTTGGGGAATGACCGGCTTCCAGAAACAGATTGCGATAGCGCTTGGTGGCGAATGCGCCGGAGCCGCTGGCTCGAGTCTCGGCGGGCCCGCGCTGCGGCGCCGCGGCGAGAGCCAAGCAGAAAACCAAGGTGAGCGAGAGCAGAGGGAATATCTCCAACGGCTTTTTCATGAACTCACGCACCACAGGCGCGAATGCCCAACCCCGCCTACTTCAGCACCGAGAACTCCGTGGGATTCATGTAGACCGATTCGGTCTTCTGCACGATGGGGCCGGCGGTTTCGGAGTCCGCCCTGGCCTTCACCCATTCGGGATCGGCGCGGAACGCCTCCCAGTTCTTCTGGGCGGCTTCCAGGCTGGGATGCGCCAGGATGTAGATCAGGGTGTTCTTGGACTTCTCGGGGTCTTGCGGCACCCAATAGCCGATGCTCTCCATCCCGTGGCGCTTGAAAATGGCGATGGTGTGGTCGCGGAAGCGGGCCTTGAGGGCCTCCAGCTTGCCGTCGTAGCACGTGTACGTGCGGAGTTCATAGACGCGGCTCTGGGCGAAGGCCAGCCCGGAGAGCAGCAGGAACAATGGAAGAAGTCTGCGGGTCATGAGGATAGTGTACAGCGATTTCGGTTCAGTTTTTGCGGTGGTGCTCGAGCTCGTGCTCCGAGATCAACTGGCGCAGGGTGCTTTCCAGCTCGGCCACGCGGCGGCCTAGATCGTCGATGGCCTGGCCTTCGGGATCGGGCAGCTTGCCGTGCTCCAGCACGCCGTTTTCGCCGCGGGTGCGCACCACCCGGCCGGGAATTCCCACCACGGTGGAGTTGTCCGGAACGGGATGCACCACCACGGAACCGGCGCCGATCTTTACGTTGTCGCCAATCTTGATATTGCCGAGCACTTTAGCGCCGCTCCCTACCACCACGTGGTTGCCCAGGGTAGGGTGGCGCTTGCCTTTTTCGTTGCCCGTGCCGCCCAGCGTCACTCCCTGGTAGAGCAGCACATCGTCGCCGATTTCGGCGGTTTCGCCGATCACCACGCCCATCCCGTGGTCGATGAAGAAGCGCCGGCCGATAGTGGCGCCGGGGTGGATCTCGATCCCGGTCAGGAAGCGGCCGGTCTGCGAGATGACGCGCGGCGCCAGCGGCACCCTCCAGCCATACAGTTTATGAGCCAACCGGTGCAGCAGGACGGCGTGGAAGCCGGGGTAACAGAGGACGATCTCCAGCACGCTCCTGGCGGCCGGGTCTTCCCGGAAAATGGTGCCGATCTGTTCCCTGATGGTTCGAAACATGCCTGACTCCTTAGTGGATGACGAGCGAAGCGGATTTGATTCAGTGCGTCGGAACTGGGCCCAGAGGGCACCCCGTGGCGGCCACCGGGAGCTGGGCGCCGGGCGGCAGGGGGGCGAGCAGATCCTCTTTGCGTTTGACCAGCGTGGAAGTATTGAAGCTGGCGATTTCAAATCCATGCCCGTGCGTGATGGCGTCGGTGGGGCAGGCTTCCACGCAATACCCGCAGAAAATGCAGCGGTTGTAATCGATGTTGTAAACCTTGGCGTAGCGCTCCCCGCCGGAGATGCGGACCATGTCGGTGTTCTCCGCCGCCTCGATGTAGATGCAGTTGGAGGGGCAAGCGGCCGCGCACAGGAAGCAGGCCACGCATTTTTCGAGGCCGTTCGCATCGCGCTCGAGCACGTGAACGCCGCGGTAGCGCTCTTCAAACTTGGGCGGCTCGTCGGGATAGTATTCCGTCACCGTGGGAGACATCATCTCCCCGAAGGTGACGCCCATCCCCTTGGCGATGGCGGCGGCGCTATCCAGAATCTCTCCGATGGGGTTCGGCATGGTGCCTGCTTCTATCTTAGCGTGGGTTGAAGCTCCGCACGGGAGCCTAATTCCGCGAGCCTCAACCGGCCTTCCATTCGGGCACGTTGTCGCCCTGCCGGAACACCTCGACGCCCGCCAGGCCGCCGAGCCATTCGATTTCCCGCTTGCTCCAGCCTTCGATCACGCGCGAGATCCCGCCATCGCGCTCGATCAGAAACGTGGTGGGTACGCTGGAAATCCCGAATGCGTTGCTCACCGGGAAGCCGCTCCGCGCGGTATCGAGCAGCGTGGGGAACGTGAGGCCGCATTGCCGGTTGAACTCCCGGGTATCTCGGGCGTCGTCCTGCGAGATGGCGCAGACCGGCAGCGTGCCGGCCTGGTGGATGCGCTCGAGGAACGGGAACGCGAGCTGGCACACCGGACACGTGGTCTTGAAAAAGGCGATCAGCGCCGGGCCGTTGGCGAGGATCTCCTGGAGCGCCACGATGCTGCCATCCAAACGCGGCAAGCGGAAATCCGGAGCGCGGGAACCGGGGTCGAGGAGTTTCGGCTGTTTGCCCGCGGCCATGATTCCAGTGTACGATGGCGGCTGTACGATGCGGAATCCAGACGCCCATCTGCCCGACGATGTTCGGGAAGCCATCGACCGAGCTTTCCCCGAGGGCGTAGTGGAAATGGCATTCGATTCGGATGAGTCCTACTTCTGGGATGTTCATCCGGAACTGCAGGCGGCGATCGGGCGCCTCAAACGCGCACGGCTGGTGCATGAGCGCCAACCGGACGGCGGGCCTATCTGGTTCGATGGTTCCGACCCCGAAGAGGATCCGCCAGACGACGACGTACGGTCGCGGTCTTACCATCTCTTCTTCGTCTGCCCGGAAGGGGAAGCATTCACTTATGAATGTGAGATCCAGAGCCTTGCCGAACCCGAATGCGAGGAAGATTGGAACCAGGATGAGATGCCCATGGAAACGGTTGCCGGGAGCGGTCAAACCGGCTGGTCGGTGGCGGTATCGCTGCTCGCTCCTTTCGCGGTCATCACCCTCGGCGACATGGATACTTTTGAAGACGGCTCCATTTCGGAGCCTTCTATCGAATCGCATGGGTTGACCGAAGCGGGGCAGCGCATCGATGAGGAGGCTGAGTTCCGGAAATCCAAGGGCGAGCAGGCATTTGAAATTCTCCTGAAGCTGCGCGGCCGCATTGCCGGCATACTGAGCCAATCTGGCATTAGCGTGCTGCCGGAGGAGGAGTGGCGAAAGCCGGTTCCATGGCTGCGCGCCGATGAAGAGGTCCTGGTGGGCGCCATGGACGAGTCGATCCGTGTGCTGGATGCGCTTTTCTTCGAGGGGTTGTAAAATCAGCGAGGAACTACATGGCCAAGACTAAGAATTCTTCAGGCAAAGCGAAGGCCGCCCGGGAGTCCACCAAGAAGACTGCGCTGCTGGACGAACTCCAGCCGGGTGAGGCCGCCCTGGTGCTACGTCGATTGTTGGCCGGCCATCCGGAACTCGTTGCCGAGGCCGAAGAGATTTCGCGTTCGACGCTGGGCGACGTTTCATTCGAGTCGATTGCCAGCGAAGTGGAGGATGCCGTCCGGCAATTCAACCTTGACGATCTCGATGGGCGCGCCGGCCGCCATTCGTGGGGCTATACCGAGCCGACCGAGGCTGCTTGCGAGTTGCTGGAAGAGGCTGTGGAGCCCTTCGTGGAAGACATGAAACGCCATTTGGGTCTCGGACTCCATGCGGAGGCGTTGGAGATCTGCAAGGGCATTGTGCTCGGCCTGTACCAGTGCCGCGACTCGAGCGGAGACGAATTCCTGGGCTGGGCGGAGGATTTCCCAGCCGAGGCGGCCGGCAGCGCCGTGGCCGATTGGATGGGCGCAGGCCAACCGGGCGCCTCCGGCAATCAGCCTGGGCCGAATCGCGTGCTCCTTCTTCGGAAGTTTGTGGAGGAACACGTTCCCGAGTGGCCATGGATCTCCAAACAGGTCGCTGGAAAGGAGGGCAAGTGATGCGCCGGCCGCAGACTGCGGGATCTGGAATGAGCCTGTGGGGCGGCCAATCGTGGCCGCAGCCGGCTTTCAGCCGGCTGGACCCGCTGGGAAGCGAGTCCGCAGCCTGAAAAGGCTGTCGCACAAAACAGCAGAGCCGCAACCAAAGGTGTGCAGTGCAGGTAGACAGGCGGGCAGGCCGAGTACCACTCGGCCGCAGGATGCCATCCTGCCCCACAGAATCGTCGCAGGCTGCGAAGGTTTGAGAGTGGTGTAACGCTACAGCTCCTTCATGAGTTGCTGGGCCGCGATCAGCAGCGGGTCCCAGACGGGCGCGAAGGGCGGCGAATACGCTAGGTCCAGTTGCTCGAAGTCGTCCACACGCAGGCGCGACTGCAGCGCGGCGGCGATGACATTGATACGGCCGGCGGCGCCTTCCTCGCCGATCACCGATCCGCCGATCAGGCGGCGGCTGGCGCGGTCGGCCACCAGCTCCACCACGGTCGTGGCGCTCGGAAAATAGCGCGGCCGCACCGGGGCTTCGATGCGCGCGGCGACCGGCGAAAAACCTTCGGCGCGCGCCTGCTCGACGGAAAGCCCGGTGCTGGCGAAGCCCATCCCGAAGATGCCCACAATCGAGGTGCCCACCACGCCGGCGAAGCGCTCGCGGCTTCCGGCGGCGTTGGCGCCGGCAACTCTTCCGGTCTTGTTGGCGGTGGTTCCCAGCGGAATCCAGGTGGGGCGGCCGGTCACCAGGTGCATGACTTCGGCGCAGTCGCCGGCGGCGTAGACGCCGTGCAGGTTGGTCTCCATGCGGTCGTCGGCGCGGATGGCGCCGGTGCGGCCAATCTCCACGCCCGCCTCCGCGGCCAGCTCCACGTTGGGCTTGAACCCGGCGGAGACCACCACCAGGTCGCAGGCCACCTCCGCCACGCGGTCCGGCTCGATGGCGCCGGCGTTGACGCCGCAGCGCAGCTCCACGCCGTGTTCCTCCAGTTGCTTGCGGACGGCCGCGGTCAACTGCGGGTCGTCGCGCCGCAACACGTTCTCCGAGCGCTCCAGCACGGTCACGCGCAGCCCGTTGCGGCGTAGCGCGTCGGCGGCCTCCACGCCGATGTATCCCGCCCCGATCACCACCGCGCGCCGCGGCTGCTTCTCGCGCAGGAAGCGGCGCAGGCGCTCGGCGTCTTCGAGGGTGTGCAGCGTGAAGACGTGGGGCTGGTAGGCGCCCGCGATGCCGGCAACGTCGCAGCGTGCGCCGGCCGCGATCACGAGGTGGTCGTAATGCACGCGGGCGCCGGATTCGAGCTCCACCTCGCGGCGCGGGTGAGCGATCAAGACCACGCGCGCCCCGGTGCGCACGTCGATCTTGCGCTCCTTGCGGAAATACTCGGGTGTATAGACGATCAACTGGCGGGCCTCGCGGACCCGCCCTTCGACGAAATACGGCAGCCCGCAGGCCCCGTACGAGATGACGGGGCCTTTCTCCAGAACCACGATGTCGAGACCGGGATTGATGCGCCGCGCGCGCGCCGCCGCGCTCAGGCCCGCCGCGACGCCTCCGATGACCACCAGTGCCATCCGCGCCTATTCCTCTTTCATCTTCTGCACAAAATCCAGGATATCGAAGGCCTTGATCTTGCGGTCGGGGTAAAAGCTGTTGACCGCGTCCTGCTCGTCGTTGAAGATCTCGAAGATGGTGGCGAGCTTGGTCATGACCAGCAGTTCGATATGGCGGCGGTTGAGATTGAGCAGTTTCATATTGCCGCCGTTCTTGCGCAGAGTGGTGACGCACATGACCAGCGCGCCGAGGCCGGTGCTGTCGATGTAGTCGGTGCCGGCCAGATTGAACACCAGGTTGCGCGTGCCGGCGGCGTTGAGCGCGGCCACCTTCGCGCGCAGCATGCTGGCTTCCGGACCGACGGTGATCCGGCCTTTCAGATCCAGGATGGCGATGCCTTCGCGTTCTCTTTGATCGATGTCCAGAGCCATAGCTTCAAGTTTACGCCCGCGTGTCAATGGACCCCGCGCGGCGCGCCTCGTAGGCGGCGATCTGGGCCTCGTGCTTCAGAATGTAGCCGAGTTCGTCCACGCCCTCCAGCAGGCAGTGCTTGGAAAAAGCGTCGATGGGGAATTCCACTTTCCGGCCGCTGGGCGTGGTGAGGGTTTGGTTGGCCAAGTCGATCTTCACCACCGCATCCGGATCTTTTGCCGCGGCCGCGAACAGCTCGGCCTGCGCGTCCGGCGGAACCACGATCGGCAGCAGCGAATTCTTCAACGAGTTCTGTTTGAAGATGTCGGCAAAAGACGTGCTCACCACCGCGCGAAAGCCGAACTGCGTCAGCGCCCACGGCGCATGCTCCCGCGAGCTGCCGCAGCCGAAATTGTCCCCCGCCAGCAGCACCTGCGCGCCCCGCGCCTGCGGCTGGTTCAGAATGAAATCCGGATTGGGATTGCCCCGGGCGTCATAGCGCCAGTCGCAGAAAAGCTGCTCGCCAAGCCCCTGCTTGGAGACGGTCTTCAGAAAACGCGCGGGAATGATCTGGTCGGTGTCGATGTTGTTGATGGCCAGCGGCGCCATGCGGCTGGAGAAATTGGTGAATGGCTTCATAGCATCGTCCTCACATCGGTCACCACGCCGGTGATGGCGCTGGCGGCGGCGGTCAGCGGGCTGGCCAGGAACGTGCGCCCGCCCTTTCCCTGCCGTCCTTCAAAATTGCGATTGCTGGTCGAAACGCTGTACTGGCCGGGCGCAAGCTGGTCGGGGTTCATCCCGATGCACATCGAGCAGCCCGGCTCGCGCCACTCGCAGCCCGCCGCGCGGAAGATTTCCGGAAGCCCCTCGGCCATGGCTCGCCGCTTCACCTCCTGCGAGCCCGGCACCACCAGCACGCGCACCTTGGGGCTGACCTTGCGGCCGTCGAGCAGCCCCGCGGCGGCGCGCAAGTCGGAGATGCGCCCATTGGTGCAGCTTCCGATGAAGACCACGTCGATGGGGCGCCCCAGCAGCGGCTTTCCGCCTTCGAGCCCCATGTACTTCAGGGCCTTGGCGATGGAATCGCGCGCCATCGGGTCGGCCACCCGCGCGGGATCCGGCAGCGGCGCGGTAATGGGCACGCCCATGCCGGGGTTCGTTCCGTAGGTGATCATGGGCTCGAGCGCGCCGGCATCCATGGTCACGCCGCTGTCGTAGGCGGCGCCTTCGTCGGTGGGAAGCTCTTTCCAGCGCGCCACGGCCGCGTCCCATTCCGCTCCTTTGGGCGCATGCGGCCGTCCGTCGAGATACTGGAACGTGGTGTCGTCGGGCGCCACCAGCCCCGCCCGGGCGCCTCCCTCGATGGACATGTTGCACACCGTCATGCGCTCTTCCATGTTCAGGGCGCGGATGGCGCTGCCGGTGTACTCGATCACGCTGCCCGTGCCGCCGCCGATCCCAATCCTGGCGATCAGCGCCAGAATGATGTCCTTGGCCGAAACGCCGCGCCTCAGCCGGCCCTCCACGCGCACCTCAAAGGTCTTCGATTTTCGCTGCAACAGACATTGCGTGGCCAGCACATGTTCCACTTCGCTGGTGCCGATTCCGAAGGCCAGCGCGCCAAAGGCGCCATGCGTGGCGGTGTGGCTGTCGCCGCAAACCACCGTCATCCCCGGTTGCGTCAAGCCAAGCTCCGGGCCGATCACGTGGACGATGCCCTGGCGGTCGCTGTGAATGCCCAAACAGCGAATGCCGAATTCGGCGCAGTTGGTCTCCAGTTGCGCAAGCTGCCGGGCGGCGATTTCGTCCACGATGGCGAGCGACCGATCGGTGGTCGGAATGCCGTGATCGGCCGTGGCAATCGTGAGATCGGGACGCCGCACTTTCAACCCGCGCTCGCGCAGACCCTGAAAAGCCTGCGGCGAAGTGACTTCATGAACCAGGTGCAGATCGATGTAGAGCAGCGCTGGAGCGCCGGCTCGTTCGTGGACTACGTGAGAGTCCCAGAGTTTCTCGATGATAGTGCGTGGCATAAAAATGTGGGGCATGCTTTAGCTTGCCATGCTTTGCTTCTTTGGTCGAGCGAGGGGCTGGTAGGCACCTCGCTCAACCGATCGCGGCGCACACCGATTCCCCCACCTGTTCGGTGGTGGCGGGCGCGCCCGAAGGCCGCAGGTCCGCGGTAACCTTGCCACTCTCGAGCACGGCTTCGATGGCCGCATCCACCGCGGAGGCTTCTTCCTTTAAACCGAAACTGTAAGACAGCATGGCCGCCACCGAACCGATGGCACCCAGCGGGTTGGCCTTGTTCTGCCCGGCGATATCGGGCGCCGAGCCGTGCACCGGCTCATACAGCCCTACCCACGCGCCCGACGGCCGCCGATCGCCAATCGAGGCCGAGGGCAGCATCCCGATCGAGCCGGCCAGCACCGCGCCTTCGTCGCTCAGAATGTCGCCGAACATGTTCTCCGTCAGCACCACGTCGAAACGGCGCGGGTTCAGAATCAACTGCATGGCGCAGTTGTCCACCAGCATGTGGTCCAGCGCCACCTCCGGAAACTCCTTCGCCACTTCGATCACCACCCGCCGCCAGAGCTGCGAGTTCTCCAGCACGTTGGACTTGTCCACCGAGGTGACCTTCTTGCGGCGCCCGCGCGCCAACTGGAACGCCACGCGGGAAACGCGCTCGATCTCCGAGCGCGTGTAGGTCATGGTATTGACCGCCCGCGTCTCCGCGCCGTCTTCCATAATTCCGCGCGGAGTGCCGTAATAGATTCCGCCCGTCAGTTCGCGGACGATAATCATGTCGGTGCCTTCCACCACGTGGTTCTTCAGGGGTGAAGAATCCAGCAGCGACGCGTACGCGCGCACCGGGCGCAAGTTGGCGTACACGCCCAGGGCCTTGCGCAGACCCAGCAATCCCGCTTCCGGCCGCTTCTCGGGCGGCGCATGGTCGAACTCCGGCAGCCCCACCGCCCCCATCAGGGTGGCATCGGCGGCGGCCGCCAGACGCAACGTCTCCTCCGGCAGCGGCGTCCCTGTCTGGTGGATCGCGATGCCGCCCAGCAGCCCCTCGGCCAGTTCCAGATCGTGGTGAAACTTGTCCGCCACCCGGCGCAGCACACCGGCCGCCTGGCGCGTCACCTCCTCGCCGATTCCGTCTCCCGGAAGTGCCAGAACCTTGAGTTTCATCCGCTAGTCCGCCGCTACCCGCTCGGCCGCCTCGCCGGCGCGGATCAGCGCCAGGATCTCCTTATCCATGAGGCCCTTCTTGCGGTGGTCCGCCACCGCGATGAAGCGATAGTAAAGACCATCCAACTCCTGCTTCGAAAGCTCGTAGCCCAGGTCCTGGGCGCGCTGGTGGAGCGCGTGCCGCCCGCTGTGTTTGCCCAGCACCAGCCGGCCTTCCGGCACGCCCACCGAGCGCGGATCGATGATCTCGTAAGTGGTCTTCTCCTTGAGGTAGCCATCCTGGTGGATGCCCGCCTCGTGCGCGAACGCGTTCAGGCCCACGATGGCCTTGTTGGGCTGCGGGCCGAACGTGATGATCGAGCTCAGCAGCTCGCTGGCCGAGAAAAGATGCTCGGTGTGAATTCCGGTGTGGCACGCGTAGTAATCCGAGCGGGTCTTCAGAATCATGACCACCTCTTCCAGCGAGCAGTTGCCGGCGCGCTCGCCGATCCCGTTGATGGTGCACTCCACCTGCCGGGCGCCAGCTTCGATGGCCACGATCGAATTGGCCACCGCCAGCCCCAGGTCGTCGTGACAATGCACGCTGACAATCGCGGAGTCGCCCAGCGTCTGGACCACGTGGCCGATCAGGGCGCCGTATTCGTGCGGCACCGCGTATCCCACGGTGTCCGGAATGTTGACCGTGCGCGCCCCGGCCGCCACCACCGCCTTCGAGATCCTGTCCAGGTACTCGGGCGCCGTGCGCGCCCCGTCTTCCGCCGAGAACTCCACGTCGTCCGCGTATCGCCGCGCCAGCTCCACGGCGGCCACGGCTTCCTCCAGCGCCTGCTCCTCGGATTTCTTCAGCTTGTGCTTCAGGTGAATCTCGCTGGTGGCGATGAAAGTGTGAATGCGCGGCCGTTGGGCGTGGGCCAGCGACTGGGCGGCGCGCTCCACGTCCAGCGTGCAGCAGCGCGCCAGCGCCGCCACCTGGGCCTCCGGGAACTCGCGGCTGACGGCGTCCACCGCCTCGAAATCGCCCTCGGAAGCGATGGGAAAGCCCGCTTCCAGAATGTCGACGCCCAGCTCCACCAGTTTCCGCGCCATCCGCAGCTTCTCCGGAACCGTCATGCTGCAGCCGGGCGATTGCTCCCCGTCGCGCAACGTCGTGTCGAAAATTATTACGCGGTCGCTCATTGTCATCATTATGCCGGTTCGGGCATGATTTAGCAAATTTATAATTTTAGCTGTATGCATTAATAGATGTTATAATCGATTTCGTCATGGAACTCTATTCGCTCCAGGTCTTTCTTACGGTAGCCACGGAAAAGAGCTTCTCGCGCGCCGCGGAGAAGCTGCTGCGCACCCAGCCCGCCGTGTCGCTGGGGTTGCAGCGTCTGGAACAGGAGCTGGGCGAGAAGCTCATCGACCGCACCGGGAAACACCTCATCCTGACCGACGCCGGGCGCACCGTGCTCGACTACGCCCGCCGCTTTCAGAGCCTCCGGCTCGAGCTCGACAATGCGCTCGCCGAGCTGCGCGACAACTCCGCCGGCCGGCTCATCATAGGAGCCAACGAATCCACCAGCCTCTACCTGCTGCGCCACATCGAGCGGTACCGCGCGCTCCACCCCAAAGTGAAGGTGCAGGTTCGCCGCAGTCTCTCGAGCAAGATCCCCAACGAGCTGCTGGATGGCAACCTGGAATTAGGCGTGATCAGCTACGACCCCGGAGACGAGCGCCTCAAGTCCAAGGTCATCTACACCGATGCCCTGGCCTTCGTGGTCTCGCCCGAGCACCGGCTGGCGCGCCGCAAGACGGTTTCCATCACCGAGCTCGGCGCGGAGACGTTCATCGCCCACAACGTGGTCTCTCCTTATCGCGAAGTGGTGCTCCGCGAGTTTCAAGCCCACAAAGTGCCCTTGCAGATGCCCGTCGAAATGCCCACCATCGAGACCATCCGCAAGATGGTGCAGAACAATCAGGGCGTGGCTTTCGTGCCTCGCATGTGCGTGGAACAGGAGATCGAGCGGAAGACATTATGCGAGGTGAAGGTCAAGGAGTTGCACGTCGAGCGCAAGATCCGCCTGGTCTATCCCACCCGCCGCGCCCTGAGCCATGCCGCCAAAGCGTTCCTGGAAGTAGTGGGGTAGGTGGGGCATGCTTTAGAGGCACTTGCAAAATTCGCATCCTGCCCCCCCAAGCTCGCAAAAACAAAAAGTCTAAAAAGTGTTTTGAGTAGGGACTGATTCCGAATAGAATATTTGTGCAAGCA